>ERZ791875.56-NODE-56-length-153710-cov-44.424998_pt1 | contig 153710 bp, 108 predicted proteins | sample MGYA00510278_ERZ791875 | MGnify/ENA primary metagenome ERZ791875 (study PRJEB30046, sample SAMN00792078) | human gut metagenome | study: EMG produced TPA metagenomics assembly of the A metagenome-wide association study of gut microbiota in type 2...
AAAGTCTGGGCTTTGCGCATAAAAAAAGGTTGTGCCAGCATTTTGACACAACCTCCTGAATATAATGTTGGCTCTACAAACATATTTGCTTTTACAGAAAATGGTGTATCAATGCTTTCATCTGTTCTGCGTAGCCCGCTTGCCATTCAAATCAATATCAATATAATGCGAACATTTACGCGGATGCGCCAACTTGTTTTCGCATGCAAAGAAAGCAGTCTTTCCGTAAAGGATGAATTAGAACAAATAAAAGTACAACTATCCGAGATAGCCGAAGATTTGGACAGTAACGAACAAGATCATGAAAGCCTTTTCAATGCCATTGCAGAAATATCTCTCAAACTACAACTTAACCAATCCAATCCCGGACATGTTACCGTGAAAGGATTCACCAAAAATGATTTATGATAATGAACAGCGATAATAACCAGGAAATGTTTCCTCTTGTCGATGAACAGGGAAATATTACAGGCGCCGCTACCCGTGGCGAATGTCACAATGGCAGCAAACTATTGCATCCGGTAATTCACCTTCATGTTTTCAATTCCAAAGGTGAATTGTATATGCAGAAACGTCCCGAATGGAAAGATATCCAACCGGGGAAGTGGGATACATCCGTAGGAGGACATGTGGATTTGGGCGAAAGCGTAGAAATGGCTCTGAAGCGCGAAGTGCGCGAAGAACTGGGCATCACGGACTTTACGCCTGAAACGGTTACGCATTATGTATTCGAGTCCGCACACGAAAAAGAACTCGTCTTTGTGCACAAGACCATATACGATGGTGAGATACTCCCTAGTGATGAGCTGGATGGCGGACGTTTCTGGACGATAGAAGAAATTAAAGAGAATTTAGGCAAAGGGATATTCACTCCAAACTTTGAAGGGGAGATTGACAAAGTACTCTCATTAAAATAAAAAGACCGCCCTTGCGGAAACGGATGATGTGCCTGGGGTAAACAGACCATCTGTTCCTGAAACACAAATGGGAGGCCAAAGCCTCCCATTTGTTGAATATTTATAAATCTGCTCTTGACAGCTTTTACTTCGCCAGATCTTCAATTACCTTCATAATCTTCTGCCCGATTTCTTCTGCTTCTTCCGGTGTGGAAGCTTCGCTATACACGCGAATAATCGGTTCGGTGTTACTCTTGCGCAAGTGTACCCACTTATCAGCAAAATCTATTTTCACTCCATCGATGTCATTGATTTCTTCATCCTTATAAAGCTCTTTCACTTTAGCCAGAATAGCATCCACATCCGTTTCAGGAGTCAGGTCTACGCGGTTCTTTGCCATGAAGTAAGACGGGTAAGTTGCACGAAGTTCACTCACTTTCTTACCCTCATGTGCCAGATGGCTCAGGAACAAAGCAATACCCACCAATGCATCGCGACCGTAATGACTTTCCGGATAAATAACTCCACCATTGCCTTCACCACCGATTACAGCGCCTACTTCCTTCATTTTAGTGGTTACATTCACTTCGCCCACAGCAGAAGCAAAGTATTCCTTACCATACTTACGGGTTACATCGCGCAACGCACGTGTAGAACTCAAGTTAGAAACCGTATTGCCCGGAGTATGCTTCAACACATAGTCAGCCACACTTACCAGCGTATATTCTTCACCATACATCTTTCCATCTTCGCAAATCATTGCCAGACGGTCCACGTCAGGGTCAACAACAAAAGCCACATCCGCTTTACCACCCTTCATCAGGTTCATTATGTCACCCAGGTTCTTTTCAAGCGGTTCAGGATTGTGTTGGAAGTCACCTGTCGGCTCACAGTAGAGCTTCTCTATATGCTGCACACCCAGTTGTTTCAACAATTCCGGCAGAATAATACCACCCACCGAGTTTACACAGTCAATAGCCACGCGGAAATTCGCTTTTCTGATAGCTTCTACATCTACCAGGTTGAGCGCCAGCACACTATCTATATGTTTTTGATTATAAGTCAGATCCTTGCGATACGAGCCCAGATGGTCTACATCAGCAAATTCAAATTCTTCTGCCTCAGCAATACGAAGTACTTCATTGCCTTCGGCTGCATTCAGAAATTCGCCACGTTCATTCAGCAATTTCAGAGCGTTCCATTGTTTGGGGTTGTGCGATGCTGTCAGGATAATACCGCCACTGGCACCTTCCATGGTTACAGCCAATTCAGTAGTCGGAGTGGAAGCCAAATCAATGTCGATTACATCCCAGCCCATACCCATCAGAGTACCTACTACTACATTCTTCACCATTTCACCCGAAATACGGGCGTCGCGTCCTACTACAATTTTGTTGCTTTTTACCGTGCACGTTTTGCGAATAAGTGTGGCATACGCTGATGTGAATTTCACAATGTCAAGCGGATTCAAGCCCACACCCGCTCCTCCGCCAATGGTTCCGCGGATTCCAGAGATAGATTTGATTAGAGTCATTAGGTTAATGATTTAAAGATTGTTGGTTATACTATAATTATTTATAGATTTGATATTTCTGAATATAGTAATAATAAGGGTATACAGATTGCATAGCCGAGCTATGTCCCATTTTAGAAGGAACAATCAGTTTAACGCATGCGCCATCACGCACATACGCCAACGGCACCAACCAACCGGCAGGCACAGAAGTTCCATAATAAGAGAGCATAAATCCTTGTGTAAACTGACCGGCAATAGAAGAACTTGTTACTCTATAGTTAAATTCATCGACTACTTCTGCATAATCCAGATTGGACACAGTTACCACTTTATCCATAAGGCTATATTCCGAGAAGCGAACCAGAATCTGATCATTCGCCTTTACCGTATCGGCCAAATTAGTGGACCCCTTATTTATGATCTGCATATATACACCACTGGCAAGCTGTACATATTCATTCTTGTTCACATCCGTAGTCGAGTCGTTTCTGTAAAATTCAGTCTGAGATATAACAGTGATACTACTGTCCCGTATAAATGCCTTTATAGCATCTTTTTCGTCCTCCAGCATTTCTGCATAAGTCTTGGTATTATCACAAGCCTGGAAAGCCAATCCACATGCCAGCAAGGACAAAAAGAATAATGTAAGTTTCTTCATTATCTGTTATTTAGTAATTCCGTACAAAAGTATTCGATTTCGTTGAAAGTTGAAAGCTCTACGAGGAAAGTTCGTATCTTTTAACCTTTGTGCCCCTCTTTTTTTATCCTTTCGCATTCAGTAAAGGCTTAAACTTCTCTAAAGCACGCTCCAAAACTTTCTTTGCTTCATCTATTGTACCATAGAATTCACCACCGGAAGCATTCAAGTGTCCACCTCCATTGAAGAATTCGGCAGCCAATTGATTACAGGGAAATGTACCTACCGAACGCAACGAAACTTTAATCATTGGCTTCTCCGTATCTTCACGTAAGAAACAGGAAAATACCACATCCTTTATACTCAGAGGAATATTTACAAATCCTTCACTGTCACCCCGGATATAATCAAAGCGTCCCTGTTCGTTTCTGGTCAACGAAATCAAGGCTGCATGATAATCAGGATACACCTTCATTTGCGAAAGCACATATCCCATCAACCGCAAACGACTCTCAGAGTAAGTATTATAGACTTTCCTGTAAATATCATCTTTATCGATGCCCTTGGAAAGCAACTCGCTGATGATAAAATAGATTTCCCGGTTATTGGAATTATAGGTAAAGCCACCCGTATCGGTCATCATACCGGTATAAATACACTCTGCTCCTGCTTTGGTAATTTCATTGAAATAACCCATACGGCATATCAGACGGAACACCAGTTCGGAAGTGGAAGATATATTCGGATGTGAAATTGTAATATCACAAAATTCTTCAGGATACAGATGATGGTCTATCAATATTTTTTTCCCTTTTGCAGCCTTTACGGCATCTGCCATTGCATCAATACGACTCAAAGCGTTGAAATCCAGACAACAGATTATTTCGGCCTCAGATATCAGCTTATCGGCAAATTCTTTGTAGTGATCGTAAAGTAACACATCTTTGCTGCCCGGCATCCATCTCAGAAAATCGGGGAAGGCATTCGGCACAATGACATTTACCGTTTTATCTTGTGAATTCAGGAAGTGCCACAATCCCAATGAAGAGCCTATGGCATCGCCATCCGGCGCTACATGGGCAACAATTACTATTCTCTCCGCATGCCCCATCCACCTGGCAAAACGGTCTATCTTAGCTTGTTCGATTACTTTAGTCAACATACGCTTAATCTATGATTTACAAACAGACGGCTGGAGTGCCCCCATTCATCTATAACAATTTGAAGCGACAAAAGTACGAAAAAGTTCGAGAGTTGAGGGAAAGTAGTGCAGGTTTTATTTAGTCCTTGCCCACAGCCTTATTTCCCGGAGCTTTTTTCATGCTCTTCATAACCGGCAAGATTGTATAGAACAGGGATAGTACTGTTTCCAACACGATAGATACCGAATTTAAAGTAATAACCTTCTTCGTCATTGCGCCCTATTAATATCTCTTCCTTATTTACAATATGCTTCTTAACTTCTTTTCCAGCCTGCTGATAGGACATAATCACATCCAGAAGACCAGGCTTCAGAATGGTTTCTTTCTCTTTCCCGTACAGAGTCCAGTCAATATCCACCCGGAAGGTTATCCAACAATCTTTCGGAAAGGAATCAAACGGCATTTTGTAAGCTATTGTCGAAGCTTTATAAGTGGAGGTTACGGGCTTCATAATCTCTGCCTTGTCCGGGTTTACATTACAACGGTCGGTTTTATCGGTCAGCCATTTGCGGTCCGAGTTAGCTTTAATATAGAAATAGCCTTGTGAAAAGCCGAAAGCAAGAGGTGGATAGCCACCTTGCTCAATCAGCCAGCCATTAGGTTTTCCGGCTTTATAGATTGTATCTCCTTTGGAATTGATTTTAGTTATTTTGTCATGGGCTATATTCTTCTTGAAAATCATCCTCTTTTCCAACTCAAGGAATTCTTCAACGCTAAGTCTCATCACTTTACCGTCAGGGTCGGAAACAAGTGTACGACTCGGCATACCATGCCATTGTGCAAAGATGGTAGACACTTCCTTATCCAAAGTCCGCGGAATGTAAACAGAGAATGTATAACTCATGGATGAGCCTTGCGGACAACTTCCTTTACCGTAATGGTATACAGTCTTCATTTTCTGTGCATTAAGGTATTCAGTTGCCGGATAGTTACGGAAATCATTGGCAACAGCATAACAATAACACAATTCGGCACGACCTTTGGTTTCTCCCTGGGCATAGCCTTCCAAAGTATTGTCTTCCTGTTTCAGCTCGAAGCGATAAGAAGGTTTGCCTTGGAAAGGACGGGAATAATCCAACTGAATGGTATGGGGTTTATTTGTACCGACGGCCACCCAACGCCCGTCAATAATCTGATTTGTACGGGCTGAATCAGCCTGCACATTTACGCGTTCTTTCAGGGGTGTTAAGTTATCTGACTGTGCACGGACCGGACTTACTGTTACCAAAGACCAAAGACAAAGGGGGATTAATACTGCGGTTCTCATTCTTTAATTGATATTTAATAATGTATACGAATCAAGAGTTAGATGGAGCTTATTTGAAGGAGTTATCAGCCTGCAAGCAGACTGATAACTCCTTCAACTCCTAATTAGGTAGAGGTACCATTGCCCTGCGGCCATAGTTTAATTTCAAACCTTTCTTGTAGGCTTCGGGGCCATGCAGATCTTTAATATCCATTTCACCCAGGTTTACAAGGATACCACGCGCCATAAGTCCGGCATCTTCATTTGCAAGACGCGGTAAATTTTCAGCAGCTTCTTTCAGTTCAGACAAAAACGGACGGATATAGTCGCGCATTTCAGGGTCTAAAGATAAACATTCCAAAGAGGAGTAACCTATTTTCCTGTCCTTTTCTTGAGCCGGAGTAATAAGGCGGGCAATACCTTCCTGTGCTTTACCCAGATAAACAACCGCATAAGCTGCCTCGGAAGCTATATAAGGATTCTCGTCTTGCAAGAGTGCCAATAATGCTTGCGGACAAGTATTAATTTGATTCTCTCTGGCAAGATTTGCATATCCTACTACCCCCCAGAATCTCATCTCCGGCAGAGGGCTGGCAAGAGCTTTCTCCAACATGGGAAGAGAAGCTACAGTTGCCGTTCCCGCAATTTCGACAAGCCCATAAAGTTCATCCAAGGGATATTTCTCTTTGCGTACTTTCTCATAAAGTATATGTCCGGTACGTGAATTTGGGAGGAAAAAGCCCAAATCATGGGTAGTACGAATGTGGTCGGATAATGCTTGACGCATTTTATATAAGGTTTCCGCATACTCAGGAATAGCGGATAAATCATGCAATTCATCCGGATCTTTTTCAAGGTCAAACAGCATTTCCGCCGGATGGGGTTCAAAAGTCTGCTTCCAGTCCGGATTGGTATTGTGACCTCCCAGCACCAGTTTGTCCCAAGCTTTATTGGACGGCATTCCCCATTGATAATAATTACGCAGAGCAAACTGGCGGTAGGGAATATAACTACGGATATACTTGAAGCGACCATCCGTAACAGCGCGTACCGGCATGAAATGATGCAGTTGGTTGGCTGCCAATGCAAACTGTACTTCACGCTTTTCTTTACTGGCGAACTTGCCGTAAAGCGCCTTTCCTTGCATGTTCTTGGGAGGCTTTACACCTGCTAAACTAAGTACAGTAGGTCCCAGATCGGTGAAGTTCACCAAACCATTTTCTTTACCTTTTGCTCCATTTGCCAGGTGCCGCCATTTAGGAGGGAAGTAGGCTATCATAGGAACTTTCAGTCCGCTTTCGTACAGATAACCTTTACCACGCGCCACGCAACCGCCATGGTCACTGAAAAAGAAAATGATGGTATTGTCTTCCAATCCTCTAGTCTCTAAATCTTTCAGGAAGATTCCCAACCAAGTATCCACATCCTGTACCGCTTCCAGATGACCTGCATAATCCGACCGCACTTCCGGCAAATCGGGCACATAGGAAGGTAAAGTAAGTTGTTGTGGGAAAATACCCTCTTGAGTATAATCCCTGCGTCCATCAGTGTGGAAAGTACGGATACGTCCCATGTGTGAAGTTACTGTGTTATATACAGCGAAGAAAGGCTGATCCTTTCCACGTTTGGTACTATTGTAAGAAGCTTTATTGTTACATTCGTCCCAACAGCTTTTGTTATCTGTAGTAGAGTTATAATGTGTTTTGCTATTGTTTGTGCAGTAATACCCGGCTTCACGCAATCTTTGAGGAAAGAATATATCAGCCGGAGTATCATAAGGAACCGGATGTATATCCATTCCGTAAGTTGATGAATAGCATCCGGTGATAAGAGATGAACGAGCTGCCGAACTTTGTGGTGCCACAGACCATGCATTCATAAATTGTATGCCACGAGCTGCCAAGCTGTCTGCATTAGGCGTATGTACATCGCCATTGCCATAGCAACCAAATTCATAAGCACTGGTATCTTCGAAAGTTAGCCAAAGGATATTGGGTCTTTCGTTTTTTTTGTCAGCTGCCTCGGTTTGTGAGGAATATAAACCACAAAAAGCAGTACACATAAATAAAGGTAAGTGTCTCATAAAATAGTATGTATTAAGGATAATAAATTCTTGAGGCTAAAGTAGGGCGTTTATGAATAACAAGCGTTTTCTTATGTCGAAAAGAGTGCTAATATTGTTTCAATAAGCTATATTTCGACAATATTAGCAGTGATTCAACAAAATTACGGTTAGTCATAGACGAATGTGGATAAGATATTATATAAAAGAGGTGAAAAGACTGGAGGCGAAACTTTACTTTTGAAATAATAATCTAATCAAAAAAAACATGAGAAGCTTAATCTTAGTACTATTACTGTTAAATGCATTATTCTTATCTGCCCAAGAGGCTACCAACAACAATCTGTCATTCGATAATTCTTTACGCACTGAATCAGAAAAGTTATTAACGGAGTGGATGGACACATTCCTGACTTATCAATGCGACAATTTACATCCGTCTCTCAATGGTGGTGTGCTGTGCCCTGCCTGTGCCCGCATGCATGGGCGCATCGGAGATGCCGTACTCCCCTTAATGTATCTGGCTGATAAAACACACAAAGAGAAATACCTTCTTGCTGCCAAACGCCTGATGGCCTGGATGGAAAACGTGCATCTTCCCAATGGCTCGTGGATGAACGATGTACATGTCTCCGACTGGAACGGTACAACAGTCTTCGCTTCCATAGCTCTTTATGAAGCATTACATTACCATGGGCATTTATTAGACGATTCTACCCGGAACCATTGGAAACAAAGACTGATAGAAGCTGGTGAGTTCATGCTGGCAACTCCTTTTATATACAGCCGCAAACGGAAAGGGATGCGGAATATGAATGTGAATTATTCAGCCTCAGCCACCTATGCATTGTATGCCATTGGAGAGATGTGCAACCGGCCTGATTTTCAAAAAGAAGCCCGTCAGATAGCTGCCGATCTAAAAAACTTTTTCACTGAAAACGATACTTTTCTATATGGTGAAGGTCCCAATATAGGTTCAAAGACAAAAAACGGCTGCCTTCCGGTAGACCTGCTTTATAATGTAGAAGAATCCTTGCCGAATATGGTATATTACGCCCTTATGGCGAAAGACACTGATTTACTGACTCTCGTTGACCGTTCAATGGCTACTCACCTGGAGTTTATGTTACCCGATGGTGCCTGGGACAATAGTTGGGGAACCCGTAGTTTTAAATGGACTTATTGGGGCGGACGCACCAGTGATGGTTTTATGGGAGGCTATTATGCAATGGCTGCCCAACATCCGGAATATTTAGAAGCAATCCATCGTAATATACAATTACTGAAAAAGGCTACTTCCGAAGGTCTGCTTTATGGTGGCATGCATTATCGGGTTTCCGGAATTGCCCCATGCATTCACCATACATTCGGTCACGCCAAGGCAATCACTTCTTTTTTAGAACTTCCTCCCCTGAATATCACTTCTTCCCAAGAGCTTCCGCGTGATAAAACCTATGGTCTGAAATATTTCAAGGATATCCATACCTGGCTTATCTCTCAAGGCCCCTGGCGTGCTACATTCACCGGATATGATGCAGAATATAAAATTAAAGGTACTCATCCGATGGGAGGCGCACTCTCTATGCTATGGCATACACAGGCAGGACCTGTTTTTGCCGCTACAATGAACCAATACCAGTTGATTGAAGCGCCTAATATGCAGAGTAATAACCGTAAGTATATCATGGGAGGTACACCACGGATCGAGTTTATGCAGAATGGGAGCATATATAGCAATTTGGATGACCTGAATACAGATATCATCTGTGATACAGAAAAGAACGGCTATCGGTTTACCGTGAATACCCATTTGGTCGATATAAATCAAAACGCACCTGCCCAAGGAGAGATTCCTGTCACAATTTACTATACCTATACCTGGCAAGGTCTTGAAATAAACGTAGAAAACTGCTATGACGCTACATATCTGATGCTGCCAGTCATCGCATCACCCGCAGAAGAGGTAAAAGTAACTCCCCAAAAAGCATCTATAAACAAGGATGGAGGCACTTTATCCATCACCTGCACAGCCGGACATATAGAAGTAGCGCCAACCGATAAAGATGGACGAATATTCAATCCGGTTCCTGGATTTTCTTTTGTACCTTTGCGAATAATTCCTAATAGTTCGGAAAAGAAAATTCGTATAAATATTCTTTTTCGCTAATCTATTTTGTTAATTTGTCTCGTAATAGGATACGACTATGAAAATAATACAAACTTTGTTAGTACTTTTAGGAGGGTTATTTCCATTTATGCTGAATGCCGGAACAACGGAGGATATTTACTTCTCTCACATCGGTATGGAAGATGGATTATCACACAGTACCATATTCGCAATTAATCAGGATAAAGAAGGGAATTTATGGTTTGCCACGTACGACGGTGTGAATAAGTACGATGGTTACAATTTCACTGTATACCGCCATGAATATACAAACCCCAATAGTATTGCCAGTGACATAACCCGGTGCATAGCCATCGATGATTCGGATCAGATATGGGTGGGTACCCGTGAAGGCCTATCCTTTTATAATCGTCGTAAAAACTCGTTCTCCAATTACTACTATAAGAAGAATGGCATCAATGTCCCCATCAACAGCATTGCTCCCATTAAAGAGAACTGGCTGATGCTGGGTACGGCAGAAGGTATTTTACTTTTCGATATCAAGAAAGAATGCTTCTTAAACGATACTTTACCTTCCCTGCATTTGTTGAAACCAACCGTTTTAGTACGCCAGGGCGAATACATTTATATAGGTGCCGAAGATGGAGTATATACTTACACATTATCGGGAGGTAAATTGGAAAGATTAGTAAGTATGCCCGCAGGGATACGCATACATGCCATTTTGTGTCAGATGTTCAGCCGAATATGGATGGCAACCGAAGGGGATGGACTATTTATGTACGATGCCAAAACCAAGGAGTTGAAAAACTATCGTTATGAAAGTGAGCAGTCCGGTTTAAATTCCAATTATGTACGCTCATTGGAGCTGGATACGGAAAATCGTTTATGGGTAGGGACTTATAGCGGACTGAATATCTATAAAGAAGCTACCGACAATTTCTCTTCTATAAAAAGTTCCGAGATACAGGAAGGAAGTCTGTCACAAAATTCTGTCAGAAGTATTTTTAAAGATTCTCAAGGCGGCATGTGGTTAGGAACTTATTGGGGCGGGTTGAACTATTACCATCCTCTTTGTAATCGCTTCCAGCGTATCAAGCATGTTCCTTTTCTGAATTCACTTAGTAATAATGTGGTCAGTTGTATTGTAGAAGACAGTGAACATAACCTGTGGATTGGAACAAGTGATGGCGGATTGAACTTCTATGATTCCACCTCAAAATTATACAAGAACTACCTGTTTAAATCAGGATCATTGGATGTACCTTTCAAGGATATTAAAACAGTGTATGTAGACGAGGAACATGATAAAGTATATGTGGGAGCCCATGCCGGAGGCATGATGGCCCTCCAGCGCAAATCGGGACGGGTAGAATACTTCAATCGCCAGAACAGTAACTTACCCAGTAATAATATCTATTCTATCATCTCCGATGAGAACGGAGGATTATGGGTCGCTTCACTGGAACATCTCCTGCATTTCGATATAGACAAGCGCAATTTTACAATTGTAGACAAAGATCAGAATGGGCGTAAATTACAACAATATAACCGTTTGTTGTTTCGCGATTCCAGGAGACGTATATGGGTAGGAGGTGAAATGGGGGTATCTGTTTATAATCAGATAGGAACAGATTTCCTGGCCAATACAGATTTCCATATAGACCCGATACTACAGCAGGCATTTGTGAATTGCTTTTATGAATCTACATCGGGATATATCTGGATCGGGACACGTAGCGGACTTTTCGCTATGAAAGAAGGAAGTAAGGAGCTATTGCAATATACCACGACAGATGGTTTGCCGAGTAATGTTATTTATGGCATCATGGAAGATGCTTACGCTCGTTTGTGGATAAGTACCAATCAAGGTTTGAGTTGCCTGAATCCGGAAAATGGAAAGTTCCGTAACTTTACTATATTGGACGGTTTACAGGGAAATCAGTTTAATGCCGGATCTTATTGTCGTCAAGATAACGGTTACATGTTGTTCGGGGGTGTCAACGGCATTACATTATTCCGTCCGGAAACACTGATTGACAATCCTTATACTCCTAAACCGGTAATCAACAAGCTGTTTGTTTACAATAAGGAAGTCCTTCCCAACGACGAAACGGGAATATTGAGTGAAACGGTTGAATATGCAGATCATATCACCCTATCCTCTTCTCAGAATTCATTCGCCATATCTTTTGTAGTGTCCAACTATATCGCTGGCAAACACAACACTTTTGCTTATAAACTGGAAGGGTATAATGACGAGTGGTACAGACAGAACGATACCAGTCCGGTTTCGTACTCTAATTTGCCGGCAGGTGACTATACTTTTTATATAAAAGCAGCGAACAATGACGGTAAATGGAATGAAGAACCGACTGTACTTCATATTCGCGTCCTGCCTGTTTGGTACTGTACCTGGTGGGCACTTTCATTGTTTGCTCTGTCTTTCATGTTGGTGGTATTTGGCATTGTCCGCTATTTCTGGTTGCGTAAAAGTATGCAGGCTGAAATTCTTATGGAAAGACTGGACAAGGAGAAACAGGAAGAAATCAGCCAGATGAAAATCCGTTTTTACGTTAATATATCACACGAATTACGTACTCCGCTCACCCTGATTGTAGCACCACTGCAAGAATTGCTAAGTCGCATATCCGGACATTGGGAACATGAACAGTTGCTGTATATACAAAGAAATACCAACCGCTTGCTGCATCTCGTCAATCAGTTAATGGATTACCGACGGGCAGAGTTGGGAATCTTTGAACTAAGACTGGTAAGTGCCAATGCCTACAAAAGAGTTTTGAATAGCTTCATGAACTATGAAAGTTTGTCGAAGAAAAAAGATATAGACTATAATTTCTATACGGAATTGCAGGACAAAGAACTGTTATTCGATGAAAACTATCTGGATCTTATTGTTAACAACTTACTGTCGAACGCTTTTAAATATACCGAAGAAGGTGAAAGTATTACGGTAAAACTGTATCAGGAAGCAGGTGATCTTGTACTGCAAGTTACAGATACAGGTATCGGTATTCCCAAAGAAAAACAGGAGAAGATTTTTGAGCGGTTCTATCAAGTGGAAAGCGGACGTGAAGGAAGCGGTATTGGTCTTTCCCTGGTACAACGGCTGGTTGAATTGCACCATGGAAGAATTGAGTTGGAGAGTGAACCCGGAAAAGGTTCTACTTTCTCCATTTACCTTCCGCAAGATAAATCTGTATATAGCCGTGAAGAACTGCTTGGAGGGGAAGAGAACGCAGACAATCAACGGGTATACTCTACGAATGCGCACGACGTATATATCGGTGATGAAGAAGAAGCCGATACAGAAAGCGAAGAAGATGAGAATACAAATAAACGAGGAACACTCCTTGTGGTGGAAGACAATAAAGAATTAAGGCAATATCTGGTCAATGGATTGTCCGGCTTATTCAATATGCTGGAAGCTGAAAATGGGCAAAAGGCATTAGACATTCTGAAAGAGAAGGAAGTTGACCTGATTGTAACGGATGTCATGATGCCCGTAATGGATGGTGCCAAATTATGTAAGTTGGTAAAACAAAACTTACGCACCTGTCATATTCCAATATATATGCTGTCTGCCAAAGCAGATATTAAATATCAATTGGAAGGTTTACAGGTAGGAGCAGATGATTACATAGCCAAACCTTTCTCGATGGCAATATTGAAAGCAAAGATTATGAACATGCTGCGTACACGCCACCGCATCTTCGAACACTATTCCAATACCACCGAAATAGAACCGGAGAAACTTACCAATAACACGATGGATGAAGAACTGCTCAGAAAAGCGATTGCAGTGATTGAAAGAAACATGGACAATGTAGAATTTTCTACAGAGCAATTTGCGCGTGAGATGAATATGAGCCGTTCTAATCTACATCTGAAATTAAAAGCAATAACAGGAAAGTCAGCTATCGACTTTATCCACAAGATACGCTTTAACCGCGCATGTCAGCTTTTGCAGGAAGGAAAATACAATGTTTCAGAAATCAGTTTTATGGTAGGCTACAATACTCCTTCTTATTTTGCAGCACGCTTCAAGAAGTATATAGGTTGTCTGCCTACCGAATATGGAAAGAAATAAGATATGAGAAAATATAAGATGTGGACACTACTCATTGTTCTGTCCTTGTTAGCAGCATGTAAACAACCCCAATCATTAACCCCTTCTGTCAGTGAAGTCGCACAAATTAAGGCAAATGGTACATCCATCCGGCTTTTCTGTTTGACAAACAGGAATGGAATGACAATCAAAGTCACCAACTTTGCCGCCTCGCTAACGTCCGTTTCCGTACCCGACAAAAAGGGGAACTTCGAACAAGTAGTACTGGGCTTCGATAGTTTAGAAAGTTACTTGGGAAAGCATCCTAAATTTGGTGCCACTGTAGGCAGATTTGCCAATAGAATCAAGCATGGCGAGTTTTGCCTGGATAACCAGATCTTTCAACTTGAAAAGAACAGTAAAGGAAATTCTGTTCATGGCGGAAGCCGGGGATTCAATACTCAAGTATTCGAAACGGATACCTTTTATGTAGTGAAAGACACGGCAATAGTTGTCTTTTCTTATAAAAGCGCTCACCTTGAAGGAGGATTTCCCGGCAACCTGAATCTGTCAATCGCTTATAAACTGACTGATCGCAATGAAGTAATCCTGGATTATACGGCAACCACGGATCAGCCTACTGTTGTAAATTTCACCAATCACAGCTACTTCAATCTGACCGGCTGTAAAGAGCCTGTACTGAACCATCTTTATACATTGCATGCGGACTCAATTACCCCGGTAGATTCAACAGGAGTCCCTACCGGAGAGCTGAAGGCAGTTACAGGAACGGAGTATGACTTCAGAACTCCACGAACAGCCGAAAAACAAATCCGACGGATGATGGGAAAAACTTATGATATCAATTATAAACTAAATAAACACCCGGATTCTTTGGAATTAGTAGCTACAGTCACCGAACCTGTATCTGGAAGAATACTAAAAGCATACACCACTGAACCCGGGATGCAATTTTATATTCCAAGTTCCAACATGGATTATCTGAATGGACATGGCAATAGAAAGTACGGTAAATACTATGGATTCTGCCTCGAAATGCAGCATTTCCCAGACTCCCCCAATAAGCCCCAATTTCCTTCTACAGTATTGCGACCTGGCGAAATCTACCGGCAGACAACAATCTATAAATTTGAAAATTCACCAGCAACGAAATGCCACCTCCGTATCAAGTCAGTACCTCCTCCGTACTGAGTCCGTATCTATGAGTATGGAGATACTACGGAGAAGATACGGAGATGATACGGAGATACTACGAAGGAGGTACGGACATGATACGGAGATACCTCAATGGTCTTTCAGCAATCAATCCTGCATATTATTTCTTTATTGAATAAAGGCCCCCCTTCCATAGGGCTCTGTGGCACACATTTTACACAAAAACATTCTAAGGTGAACAATATTAGCATGCAAAAAGCATAAAATTGGGAGTATCAAAAACAATACTTTCCCACTTTTTTTTGCGCTTGCAGTAAGTTTGCCATCACAAAAATGATCTCTAAAGTTAAACCTTAGATTTATTTATTATGTTCAAATTAAAAGAATCTATTTTATTGTTTTTCCTCGCTTTCGTCAGTACGATTGCATACGCGCAAAGTCTGACAGTTACTGGTAAGGTAGTCGATAGCGAAGGTTATGAAGTTATTGGAGGTAGCGTTATTATTAAGGGTGCTGCCGGTATTGGAACTGTTACTGACATAGATGGTCACTATTCGCTGAAAGTGAATGATGCATCTAAAGATGTATTAGTTTTTTCGTATGTGGGAATGACTCCCCAGGAAGTGAAAGTCAACAATCAGAGTGTTATTAATGTAACGTTGCAGGCAGATGCCGTACTGCTGGACGAAGTTGTAGCCATCGGTTATGCAACTGTAAAACGTAAGGACCTGACCGGTTCTGTTGCTTCGGTTAATAGCAAAGAACTTTCGAAAGTTCCTACCAGTGATATCACACAAGCCCTTGCCGGCCGCATGGCAGGTGTGCAGGTTATGCAGAGTGAAGGTGCTCCCGGAGCTTCCATTTCTGTTCGGGTTCGTGGTGGTATTTCCATTACTCAAAGTAACGAACCTTTGTATATCATCGACGGTTTCCCCAGCGAAGACGGTATGTCTACCCTTGACCCGGCGGAAATTGAAACAATCGACATCCTGAAAGATGCTTCTGCTACAGCTATCTACGGTGCCCGTGGTGCTAATGGTGTAGTCGTTATTACTACCAAGAGCGGTGGTAAAGACGGAAAAGCGACCGTTACATTTGACAGTTATGTAGGTTTCAAGAAAATAGCCAAGAAGCTGGATGTACTTTCTACTTATGAATTTACGATGTTGGATTATGAACGTCGCGTTTACGACGCTACCACTCCGGATGACTGGGAGAAAGACATCAAAAAGTTCACCGAAATCTACGGCAACTACAGTGACCTTGAAAAAAACTATGGCAATCGTAAAGGGTTGGACTGGCAAGATGAAACATTGGGACGCACGGCAATTACACAAAATTATCGTGTAGGCGTTTCCGGTGGTACTGATAAATTAAATTATAACCTGGCATATTCTTATTATGACGAAGAGGGTGCCATGGTATATAGCGGCAACAACAAGCACAACATTTCATTCAACATGAATCATAAAGTGAATGACCGCTTGGACATCACCGCCCGTATCAGCTACGACCAAATGAAAATTACCGGTATGGGTACTTCTGAAGGAGGCGACCGTTTCAATAAGATGCAGCACATTTTGCAGTACCGCCCCACAGTAGGTATCAACGGAACCGATGACCTGTTATTGGGAGATGAAGACCCTATCTTCCTGGATGATTCGGGTAACGTAATGCAGAACCCCTTACTTTCTGCGGCAGAAGAGACGAATGATCGTGAATATCGTACATTCCAGGCTAACGGTGGCTTTACTTTGAAACTTTTCAAAGGTCTCTCTTTCCGTAATACCACAGGTATGCGTTACCAGACACGACGCAATGATGTTTTCTACGGAGACAAGTCAATCACAGCAAAACGTTCAAGCATCAATGGTAGTATTCAAAATCTGGAGACCGGTAGCTTCCAGACTTCAAACGTATTGAATTATAACTGGTCGGGTAAAGGTCATGACGTGACTGCCATGGTAGGTCAGGAATATGTAGACCGTTGGAACCGTAATTTCAAAGCAGCAGCATCTAACTTCCCGAATGACGATATAGGTTTGGCTGACCTCTCACTGGGTCTTCCGACAGCAGTTCAGTCTGCCGAAAATTATGATGATAAATTGCTCTCTTTCTTCGCCCGTTTCAACTACGGCTTCAAAGATAAATACTTGTTTACCGCTTCGGTTCGTGCCGATGGTTCTTCCAAATTCGGTAAGAATAACAAATGGGGCTATTTTCCTGCATTTTCAGCAGCTTGGCGTCTGGGAGAAGAAGAGTTTATCAAGAACTTGAATATCTTCTCTGACTTAAAAGTTCGTTTGGGCTATGGTATGGCGGGTAACAACCGTATCGACAGTTACCTTAGTCTGGCTGTATTGGGATCTGTTACTTATCCCAATGGAGACTCCACCCAGCCCGGTTATGTTTCCAAGCAGATTCCTAACCCAGACTTGAAATGGGAAGCTAACAAAACCTTCAACTTTGGTCTTGACTTCGGTTTCTTCAATCAGCGTTTAACCATTTCTCCTGAATTTTACATAAACCGCAGTAGCAATTTGTTGCTAAACGCCAAACTGCCTACTTCATCCGGTTACAACAGCATGGTTATCAATGCCGGTGAAACAGAAAACAAAGGTATTGACTTAACCATCAACTCAACCAATATCACGAATAAGAATTTTACCTGGAACACATCCATCACTCTGTCACACAATAAGAATTCTGTAAAGAAACTGACGGGAGAAGATGTGCAGTTGTGGGAGGCTAACTTCGGTTACAGCCAGAATACGCACATTATCGGTGTGAACCAACCTTTGGGACAGATGTACGGATACGTAACAGATGGTCTGTACCAAGTATCTGACTTTGATTACGATGCAGCAACTAAAACTTACACACTGAAAGACGGTGTTCCGTATGCAGGCGAAAAAGGTAATGTAAAACCGGGTATGTGGAAGTTTAAGAATATAGACGGCAGCAAAGACAATAAAATTACAGAAGCTGACAAAACAGTCATTGGTAACGCTTATCCGAAAATTTACGGTGGTATCAATAACACTTTCACTTACAAAGATTTCGATTTGAGTATATTCCTTACCTATAGCATCGGTAACGATGTATTCAATGCAACCAAACTGACCAATACCAAAACTGCTTTGCAGAACAAAAACGTTTTGGCAGTAGCTGACTCTAAGCACCGTTGGGTATTGGTTAATAAGGCAGGTGACTTGATTACAGATCCCCAGGAGATGGCAGACATCAACAAGGGCAAGACTGTAGCCGCCATTTATGATAACGAAGCAGGTGATACTTACATTCACTCTTGGGCTGTAGAAGACGGTTCTTTCCTGAAACTGAGTAACATTACTTTAGGTTACACATTCCCGAAGAAGATGATCAGAAAAGTCGGATTGAGCAAATTACGTCTTTATGCCACAGGCTCTAACCTGCTGACCTGGACCAAATATTCCGGCTTCGATCCTGAAGTTTCTACTATGGGAAATGGTCTGACACCGGGCGTTGACTTTGGTGCTTATCCCAGAAGCCGCGCGTTTGTTTTCGGTATTAATTTAGCTTTCTAATGAACTTCAAATGGAGAATACAATGAAAAAATATAAAGTGATTGCGCTAAGCGCACTGATTGCAGCAGGATTCACCTCTTGCGACCTGACAGAAAAACCTACTTCTTACTACGAGAAGGACACTTATTTTGAAACTATGGACCAGGCAAAAATGTCAGTAGTAGGTATTTACGATTGTCTGGCTATAGACAAGCATTACGGACAATATGAAATGGCGATGCCTGCTTCGGACGATACCTATTATATTCAAGGAACAGGTACGGATAACACACGTCGTGATATTGCCCACTACATGGTGAAACCGACCAATACTTGGATTGCATCCATATGGGAATACAAATACCTGGGTATTGACCGCGCTAATTTTTCCATTGCCGGTATTGAGCAGATGACAGGTTACGAAGAAGATTCCAATTTAAAGGAGTTAGTAGCTCAGGCACGTTTCCTCCGCGCATTTCTGGCTTTCGATTTAATTAAATACTGGGGAGATGTTCCGTTCAAAACCACTTATACTGCCGGATATGAAGAAGCTTTCAAAGGTCGTGTAAGTCGTGAAGAAATCTATGACCAGATTATAGTTGACCTGAATTTCGCTAAAGAGAACCTGCAAAAAGACAATGCTTCACTTTCACCGGAAGTTCCTTCACAAGGTGCTGCCCATGCATTGCTGATGCGTGTTTATCTGCAACGTGCCGGGTACAGCTTGCAGCAAGACGGTACATTGACCCGCCCGGACGAAACTAAAAGAAAAGAATACTTTAACGCTGTAATTGCCGAATGGACCGCCTTCCAGAACAAAGGCAACCATGGTTTTTATACAGGTGGTTTTGAACAGTTATTCAGAGGTTATTCAGAAGGCATCTTGAATTCCCAAGAGAGTTTGTGGGAAATTGCTTTCAATCCTACAGGAGCCGGCTACAAGGACAATGCAGGTACTTGGGCTACTTATAACGGACCAGCGGTAGAGGCACCGGGCAAAAATGCTCCTGCTGATGCATGGGGACGTGCCAATGCTTTCTTCCGTGTACTGCCGGCCTGGAAAAACTTCTTTGAAGAAGGCGATGAACGCAGAGATGTAATGGTATGTACCTATCAGTACAAATGGAATGCAAATGCCGGCAAACATGATAAGGTTGAAAACGCAAAACTGACTGACTGGTATCCCGGCAAATGGCGCAGAGAGTGGATGCCCGGAGGTTTTGTAGATCCCAACAACACAGGAGTGAACTATTGTCCGCTTCGCTTCGCCGACGTTGTATTGATGGCAGCCGAAGCTTATAATGAAACAGGCAACACCCCGGAAGCCTGGAAACTGCTGAATATGGTACGTGAACGCGCAAAAGCTACTCCGATAACCGATGCCAACTACAGCAGCCTGATGAAAGCTCCACAAGTTTATGATCTCCCATATATTCAGGATGGAGACGCTGCCGGCAAGTTCCGCACAGCTCTTTACTGGGAACGTGGTTTCGAGTTAGCTTTCGAAGGTCAGCGCAAATATGACCTGTTGCGTTGGGGTATTTTGGGCGACGCACTGAAGTTCTTCCAAGGAAATATGGACAAAACACTGAAAGGCAAGTATGTAGCCGGTGATAAATTCGTCAAAGGCCAGCATGAACTTTTCCCGATACCACTGGGAGAATTACAGGCTAATCCGGCTTTGAATAACCAGAATAATCCGGGTTACGAATAAATCCGGGAAATATAAAATTGGCAATTGTGATGGAGAGAGAATCTGTTTCATACTCTCTCCATCTGCTTTACTTATAAAATGTATTGTATGAAAAGATTTTTATTATTTTGTTGTGCGGTTGCTACATTACAAGGTTTCTCCAGCTGTTCATCCAGTCAGCCTAATACAGAGTATGGCTGGTTGAAAAATGCAATAGACACCTCTGTACAGCAATTGGAAGAAACAGTGGCCGATGTAGGTGATTCAGTCTTATTACCCCGTTCCATCTGGACAGGATATGATATGGATTTTCTCTGCCGGCAATTGCAAAGAGATCCTGCAACCTTTAAGGATTCTTTGCGGATTAAGCCAGTGAAGGATGCCATAGGAACCCGTCGCTATTGCTCTTCCATCTATGATTGGACAAGTGGTTTTTTCCCCGGAAACTTGTGGTATGCGTATCAGCTGACCGGTATTGAAGGTTTAAAGAACGATGCCGTGAAATTCACGAATTATTTGTATCCCGTAAAAGACTATAAAGGTACACACGACATCGGATTTATGATGAATTGCAGTTATGGCAATGCATATCGCTTGGCTCCCGCCGACAGCGTTCGTCAGGCATTGGTGCAAACAGCTGATAACTTATGCAGCCGTTTTGATCCGACCATAGGTTCTATTCGTTCCTGGGATTTCGGGAAGTGGAATTTCCCTGTAATCATTGATAACATGATGAACCTGGACCTGCTGTTTTACGTAAGCCATCTTACCAATGATTCCAAGTATAAGGACATCGCATTGAAACATGCCGAGACAACATTGAAGAATCATTTCAGAACAGATCATTCATCCTATCATGTAGTCAGTTACAATAATGATGGCAGCGTAGAAATGAAATGTACCCATCAGGGAAAAAATGACGATTCGTCATGGGCACGCGGACAAGCCTGGGGAGTATATGGATATACCTCTTGCTACCGTGAATCCAAAGATACAGCCTTCTTGCAGCAAGCCAAAGATATTGCAACGTTGATTATGACTCGCGTAAAGACTGAAGATGCGATACCCTTGTGGGATTATGATGCACCGGATAGCCCGGAAACACCCCGTGATGCATCTGCCGCCTCTGTTACAGCTTCTGCTTTGATAGAACTCAGCACGTTGGTAGAAGACGGACAAGTATATTTTGATTATGCAGAAAAGCTACTAAAATATCTTTCTTCCGATGCTTATTTGGCAAAGGTTGGTACGAATCAGGGATTTATCCTGATGCACTCTACAGGTTCGTTGCCCAATGGCTCCGAAATTGATACTCCTATCAATTATGCCGATTATTATTACCTGGAAGCATTGGCCCGGTATATGCAGGTAAAAGGACTCGATTATAAATCGCTTTAAACGAAATTAATATACCATGAAAATAGCAAAGTATTTTTTATGTCTGGCTCTTTTGCTGGTCGCCATAAGTGCGGAAGCGCAACAATTGCGGAAGGAAGCTTTTGATTTACTGAATCTGGATTATCCGGGTTTGGAGAAAGTAAAGGCCGCATGCGCCCAACAACAATGGGATAAAGCGGCTCAGGCTTTATTGGACTATTACCGCCAACGCACCGGCATAGGACATCCTGATATTAATCTGAAGAATATCAAGATATCAAAGGAAGAACAAAAATGGGCGGATGATGCCTTGGAACATACATTTTTTGTGCACAAAGGATATCAGCCTTCCTATAATTACGGTAAAGACATCAACTGGCAATATTGGCCGGTACAGGACAATGAGTTGCGCTGGCAGTTGCATCGCCATAAATGGTTCACCCCGATGGGAAAAGCATATAGAATCTCAGGGGATGAGAAATATGCCAAAGAATGGGCATACCAATATATGGACTGGATTAAGAAGAATCCTCTGACAACCGTAGAGAAAGAAGAATACGAACTTGTCAGTGCAGGTGAAGTAAAAGGAAATGCTGAGAATGTACGCTTTGCATGGCGTCCGCTAGAAGTGAGTAACCGTTTGCAGGATCAGACACTGCAATTTCTATTGTTTATTCCCTCACAGGCTTTTACTCCGGAGTTCCTGACCGAGTTCCTCATTAATTACCATCGGCATGCCTTACACATTCTGGGCAATTACTCCGATCAAGGCAACCATCTGTTGTTCGAAGCACAGCGTATGGTGTATGCAGGCGCATTTTTCCCTGAATTTAAAGAGGCAACCGGATGGAGAGAGAGTGGGATAAGCATTTTGAACCGTGAAATAAAAAAACAGGTTTACCCGGACGGCGGTCAATATGAACTGGACCCGCACTATCATTTGGCGGCAATCAATATCTTCTGCAAGGCCCTGCGTATGGCAGACGTCAATGGTTTCCGTCAGGAATTTCCTGCCGAATACGTGAATACTGTGAAAAATATGATTGAGTTCTACTCTAATATCTGTTTCCCGGATTACAGTAATCCTTGTTTCAGTGATGCGAAACTGGGAGACCGCCCGGCAGAAGTCCGCAATTATCAAGACTGGCTCAAACTGTTTCCGGATTGCGACTGGATTCGTTATTATGCTACTGAAGGTCGTGAAGGTTCCCCCCTACCCAACTTTTCTCACGGAGCCTTGACTTCCGGTTTCTTTACTTTCAGAAATGGCTGGAAACAAGATGCTACTGTAATGGTAGTAAAGGCCGGTCCCAAAGGTGAGTGGCACTGTCAACCGGATAACGGAACTTTTGAGCTTTGGTTCAATGGTCGGAATCTCTTTCCGGATAGCGGTTCATACGTCTATGCCGGTGATGATGAAGTGATGAAACTTCGCAACTGGTTCCGCCGGACAAGTTCACATAATACCCTGACACTGGATGAGAAAAACTTGCAGACCACACAATCCGTTACTAAACTTTGGCAACCCGAAGGTAATGAACAAATCCTGGTGACAGAGAATCCTCATTATGAGGGTTTGAAGCACAGACGTTCTGTCTTCTTTGTAGACCAATCTTATTTTGTCATTGTCGATGAGGCTGTGGGAGATGCAAAAGGAACAGTGAATCTGAACTATCATTTATGTGAAGGTACTGTAAATGTGGATGGAAAGAACCATATTCTGACCACCGCTTATGACGGGCCAAGCAATATGAAGCTACAATGCTTTGCCGAAAAGAAAGCTTCGATAAGAGAAAAAGAAGGATGGCGTTCAACTGCTTATCGCGTACGTGTACCTCGTACTTCGGTTTCTTTTGATGTGGACAAAAAGGATTCGGAAGCTGTACGCTACATAACCATTATCTATCCTTCGAAAAATGCAGCTTCTTTTCCTGCATTCAAGGCTAAATTCCTGAATAAGAAGTTTGATGAGAATGGAGTGAAGATAGAAATATCTGTTGATGGAAAGAAACGTCAATTGGAGTATAAACTATAAGAAGACTTTTATTATGAATCGCTTATCATACTTATTTTTGCCTCTCACTGCCATCGGAGTCTCCGCTTGCAGCTCCAATAAGGCCAAAGAGGAGGTGAAACGTCCGAACATTATCTTTATGATGACAGACGACCATACTACGCAGGCTATGTCATGCTACGGTGGACGCCTCTTGCAAACTCCCAATATGGATCGGATTGCCAATGAAGGTATTCGTATGGACAATTGCTATGCGGTCAATGCTTTATCCGGTCCGTCAAGAGCTTGTATCTTGACGGGCAAATTCAGCCACATCAATGGATTCACTGATAATGCCAGTACTTTCGACGGCAACCAACAGACCTTTCCCAAATTATTACAGTCGGCAGGCTACCAAACTTCGATTATCGGTAAATGGCATCTGATTACTGAACCTCAGGGATTTGATTATTGGTGCATCTTGACCGGACAACATGAACAAGGGGATTATTATAATCCCGATTTCAATGAGAACGGAAAGCAGATTGTAGAACAGGGCTATGCTACCGATATTATCACGGATAAGGCCATCGAGTATCTGGAACACAGAGATAAAAGTAAGCCTTTCTGCATGATGTACCATCAGAAAGCTCCGCATCGTAACTGGATGCCTGCCCCCCGCCACTTGGGTATGTTCAATAATACCGTTTTTCCTGAACCGGCCACACTCTTCGATACGTATGAAGGAAGAGGTTCCGCTGCCAGGGAACAGGATATGTCTATTGAACATACATTGACCAATGATTGGGACCTGAAACTGCTGACTCGTGAAGAAATGTTGAAAGATACGACCAATCGCCTCTATCAGGTCTACAAACGTATGCCGGCTGATGTGCAGAATAAATGGGATTCAGTATATGCCCAGCGCATTGCCGAGTATCGCAGTGGTAAACTGGAAGGTAAAGAGTTGATCAGCTGGAAGTATCAGCAATATATGCGGGATTACCTGGCTACAATTGTTGCTGTGGATGAAAATATAGGGCGGTTACTCAGTTATCTGGAAAAAATCGGTGAGTTGGACAATACAATCATTATCTACACTTCGGATCAGGGTTTCTTCCTGGGCGAACATGGTTGGTTCGATAAACGCTTCATGTATGAGGAATGTCAGCGTATGCCACTGGTCATCCGCTACCCGAAGGCCATCAAGAGCGGAAGTGTTTCGAATGCCATTGCCATGAATGTGGATTTTGCTCCCACTTTGCTGGATTTTGCCGGAGTAGACATACCCGCCGATATTCAAGGCCAGTCGCTCAAACCGATTTTGGATAATGAGGGAAAAGTACCGGCAGACTGGAGAAAAGCCGCCTATTACCACTATTATGAGTATCCGGCGGAACATTCGGTTAAAAGACATTATGGTATTCGTACAACTGATTTTAAACTGATTCACTTCTATAATGATGTGGACGAATGGGAAATGTACGATTTGAAGAATGATCCGAATGAATTGAATAATGTGTTTGACAAACCAGAGTATGCCGACAAGCGGACAGAACTGATGTCACTGCTGAAAGAAACCCAAAAGCAGTATAAGGATGATGATCCGGATGAAAAGGTAAATGAGCTGTTCAAAGGTGACAGACGATTGATGAAAAATAGATAATCTAAATGAATACCATGAATAGAAGAAGTTTTTTAAAAAATACAAGCTGGTCCTTCCTCGGATTAGCAGTTTCCGGTAGCTTATTGTCCGCATGCCAACGCGGAACTGCCGCAGGAAAAAAAATTATGCCCTCTGCCAGTAATCTGAAATATTTCTGGGGAGACTTGCATAACCACTGTAACATAACCTACGGTCATGGCGACATGCGTTCTGCGTTCGAAGCCGCCAAGGGGCAATTGGATTTTGTATCTGTCACTCCACATGCCATGTGGCCTGACATACCCGGGGCAGATGATCCTCGCCTGAAGTGGGTGATTGATTATCATACCGGTGCTTTCAAGCGTTTGCGCGAGGGAGGCTATGAGAAATACGTAGCCATGACCAATGAATACAATAAGGAAGGAGAATTTCTTGCCTTTGTAGGTTATGAGGCACACAGCATGGAACATGGAGATCATGTGGCCCTGAACTATGACCTGGATGCGCCGTTGGTGGAATGTACCTCCATTGAAGACTGGAAACAAAAAGCCCGCGGACATAAAGTATTTATAACTCCGCATCACATGGGTTACCAGACGGGCTATCGCGGATATAACTGGAACTTCTTTACGGAAGGAGACCAGACTCCGTTCGTAGAGATGTATTCCCGCCACGGATTGGCTGAGAGCGATCAGGGTGATTATAATTATCTGCACGATATGGGACCTCGCCAATGGGAAGGTACAATTCAGTGTGGATTGGAGCAAGGCAAGAAATTCGGTATTATGGGCTCTACAGATCAGCACGCCGGATATCCGGGCAGTTATGGCGATGGGCGTATAGGTGTACTGGCAGAGTCATTGACCCGTGATAAGATCTGGGATGCAATGAAGAACCGTCACGTTTGTTGCGCTACCGGTGATAAGATCAATATAGATTTTCGTCTGAACGACGCTTTTCCGGGCGATGTGGTACGGGGTAACAGTCGCCGTATTTATTTGAATGTGGAAGGCGGCAGTTGTATCGATTACATAGACATTGTCAAGAATCGGAAATGCATAGCCCGTTTAAGTGGTCCGTTGTTGCCCGAAATGCCGGAAGGAGACATGGTACGTTGTAAGGTAAAGATTGATTTTGGATGGAACCGTGAAGAGCAGTATGTACATTGGCAAGGTAAACTATCTATCAGCAAAGGAACTATCAATGCTGTGGAACCTTGCTTCCGTGGCGCTGCCTTCACTTCTCCGCAACCGGGAGAACCCGAGTTTGAGACAAAGGTGAACCGTATTGTGTCTGTTACGGACAAAGATACGGAGTTGGACATGTACAGTTCCAAGAATCCGAATACCACCACTCCCGCCATGCAGGCCGTCATTCTGGATGTCACTATGCCTAAAGACGGTATGATTACGGCAGAGTTCAACGGCAAGAAGTTTGAACATTCACTGGGCGAACTTCTGGAAGGTTCCCGCTCCCATTTCATGATCGGATGGCTTAGTGAAGCTATCCTATTCAACCGTGCAATGCCGGAAAGTTGCTTTATGGTTGAACATTATATGGAAGACACTGAACCCGAAAGAGATACGGACTATTACTATATCAGAGTTCGCCAGCGTGACCAGCAATGGGCATGGAGCTCTCCTATATGGGTGGAAAGAACATGATGTTTCCTTATTTGATATAATAAATTATGGAATACGCAATTGGCATTGATTTAGGTGGTACATCTATAAAATATGCTTTGGTAGATAAAGCGGGTAATTCTTTCTTTGAGGGAAAATTACCCTCTTTTGCTTCTGTCTCAGCTGCAAAAGTGATGGAACAGCTGATAAAGGCTGCCACCTTGTTGAAAGATGAAGCCGCAAAACAGAACTGGACCGTACTGGGCATAGGGCTCGGTACACCGGGAATTGTAGATGAAACAAATCGTATCGTACTGGGAGGTGCGGAAAATATTGTCGGCTGGGAAAACATAGATGTAGCCTCCCTTATGGAGAAACAGATGAGTTTACCGGTAGTTGTTGGAAATGATGCCAATCTGATGGGACTGGGAGAAACGAAATATGGTGCAGGAAGAGGTTGCACTCATGTGGTGTTTCTGACTGTAGGAACCGGTATCGGCGGAGCTGTCATCATTGATGGTAAATTGTTCAATGGATATGCTAACCGGGGTACGGAGTTGGGGCATGTACCGTTGATTGCCAACGGTGAACGTTGTGCCTGCGGGGCAATCGGCTGTCTGGAACATTATGCTTCGACTGCCGCCTTGACAAGACGCTTTAGCGCATTGGCGAAAGAGCAGAATTTAAGTTTTGATACGGAAATAAACGGGGAATTGATTGTTCGCCTGTATCATGAAAATTTCCCGCTCGCTGTCGAGTGCATGAACGAGCACTTTTACTATTTGGGCAGAGGAATTGCCGGCTTTGTCAATATCTTCAGTCCCCAACGGATTGTGATAGGAGGAGGTGTTGCAGAATCCGGCAGTTTCTATTTAGAGAAAATAAGGGCGGTAGTCAAAAAGCACGTAATAGCAGACTGTGCCCTGAATACCAAGATTGTAGCAGCCGAATTGGGCAATAAAGCCGGTCTTATCGGTGCAGCATCACTAATTCTATAAACAAACGAATTATTATGAAAAATAACAAGAAATGGGGTATGCTGGCATTGATCATGATGTTCTGGTTTACCATTTCATTCATTACAAACATTCTCGGACCATTAATTCCTGACATTATCCATAACTTTGAGCTGAAGGATCTGGCAATGGCGGGATTTATCCCGACTTCCTTCTTCCTGGCTTATGCCATCATGTCGATACCGGCAGGCATATTGATAGATAAATATGGAGAAAAGCCGGTGCTGTTTACCGGTTTCCTTATGCCATTTATCGGAACCGTCTTGTTTGCATGTTTCCCATTCTATTTGATATTACTGGTGTCTTCCTTTATTATCGGCTTGGGAATGGCCATGTTACAGACCGTAATTAACCCTTTGCAGCGTGTTGTCGGTGGAGAAGAGAACTACGCATTCATAGCCGAATTGGCACAGTTTGTGTTTGGAGTAGCATCGTTTATCAGTCCTTTGGTTTATACTTGGTTAATACATGCGCTGGCACCAGGAGTCTATCAGCCGGGAAAGAATTTCCTGCTTGATATTTTGGCGGACATCACTCCGGTCACTCTTCCCTGGGTTTCCCTTTATTGGGTATTCACAGTGTTATTGCTGATTATGCTGCTCATTGTGTCGTTGGTCCACTTCCCGCGCATTGAACTGAAAGATGATGAACGCAGCGGTTCTTCAGCTTCCTACAAGAAATTGTTCCGTCAAAGATATGTATGGCTTTTCTTCCTGGGAATCTTTTGTTATGTCAGTACGGAGCAGGGAGTTTCTATTTTTATGAGTACTTTTCTGGAGCAGTATCATGGCATTGATCCGAAGACCGTGGGTGCGCAAAGCATCAGTTATTTCTGGGGTTCAATGACTGTCGGATGTTTGTTTGGCATGTTCCTGTTGAAGTTGATAGACAGTAAGCGTTTGCTGCAAATATCGGGCATACTTTCCATGAGTTTGCTGTTAATTGCATTATTCGGCTCCGCGGAAATAGCGGTGTGGGCTTTTCCTGCAATAGGCTTTTGTATCTCCATGATGTACTCCATAGTATTTTCACTTGCCCTGAATACAGTAACCCAGAATCACGGTTCTTTTGCAGGCATCCTTTGTTCCGGAATAGTGGGAGGTGCAGGTGGCCCGCTGCTCGTCAGCCTGGTATCCGACGCCACTTCGTTGCGAACAGGAATGTTGCTTATTCTGATTTTCATGGGATACATTACGTTTATCGGCTTCTGGGCACACCCTTTGGTTAATAATAAGACAGTTAGCTTGAAAGAGCTGGTTACCTTCAAAAAACAAAAATAAGATTCTGAGATGAAAAAGATAGTATTGGGCTTATCGGCCCTCTGCCTGTTAATGGCATGTGGCAGTTCCGAGCAACCTGCCGTGATAAAGGTTTCCGAAGAAACATTGATGCATGAAGTCCGCGCAACTCCCTCTCCTGCCGATGGCACATACGTCAAGGTGAATCCACCTCGTTTCATGTGGCCGGACAAATTCCCTCATTTAGGTCCGGTGCTGGATGGAGTTCCGGGACAAGTAGATGAAAAGCCAAAAGTAGTTTACCGGATTCGTATCTCCCAAGACAAGAATTTTCGGAAAGATGTCCTTACCGGTGAACGTGCCTGGGCTTTCTTCAATCCTTTCCAGTGCCTGGCACAAGGGAAATGGTATTGGCAACATGCTTATGTTACCCCCGAAGGTACCGAAGAATGGTCGCCGGTTTACCAATTCTATATAGATAAAGATACACCGGAATTCAATCCGCCGACTTTGGAAAAAGTCCTGGCAGAATATCCTTCCCATCACCCGCGTGTGTTGCTGGATGCAGCTGACTGGGAAAAGATTATAGCGAAAAATAAAAATAATCCGGAAGCCCGGGCTTATATGGACAAGGCTTCCCAATGCATTTCCCGTCCGTTGAAGCATCTTCAGGAAGAGATAGATACAACGAATGTAGTTACGTTGACCAACATTGTGCAACGTAAATCAGCCCTCATCCGCGAGAGCCGTAAGATTGTAGACAGAGAAGAGGCCAACGTGGAAGCATTGGTCCGTGCTTATTTGCTGACAAAAGACGAGAAGTATTATCGGGAAGGCATTAACCGCCTGAGTGAAATTCTTTCCTGGCAAAAAAGCAAATACTTTGCAGGCGACTTTAACCTGTCCACCCTATTATCGATGAGTACCTCCGCGTATGACGGATTTTACAATTTACTGTCACCGGAAGAGAAACAACTGCTGTTGGATAACATCCGCAGAATTGGAGACAAGTTCTATAATGAATACGTGAACCACCTGGAGAACCGTATTGCAGACAACCATGTGTGGCAGATGACTTTCCGTATCCTGACGATGGCGGCATTCGCTACGGTCGGTGAAATACCGGAAGCGTCCGTATGGACAGATTACTGTTATAATGAATGGATTTCACGCCTTCCGGGCCTGCATAAGGATGGTGGATGGCACAATGGAGATGCCTATTTCCATGTAAATATACGTACCTTGATAGAAGTGCCGGCCTTTTTCTCACGCATATCCGGCTTCAACTTCTTTGCAGATCCGTGGTATAACAACAATGCCTTATATGTTATCTATCAGCAACCTCCCTTCTCCAAATCCGGAGGTCATGGCAACTCACATGAAGGACAACGCAGCCCGAACGGAGGGCGCGTAGGATATGCCGATGCCCTGGCACGCGAATGTAACAATCCGTGGGCAGCTGCTTATGTACACGAAATTATGCAGGAAGACCCTGACATCCTGTCGAAGGCTTTCGAAGCCAAACCGGCAGATTTGACCTGGTATCGCTGCACAACCCCGAAGGAAAGGCCTGCTTATAGCAAACATCTGTCGGAACTACCGGAAGCCAAAGTCTTCAAACAAGCAGGTACTGCCCTGATGAATACCGATATAGGGCATCATGCCAACAATGCCATGCTTTCTTTCCGAAGCAGCCCTTATGGTTCCACATCCCATGCCCTGGCCAATCAAAATGCTTTCAACACCTTCTTTGGGGGTAAGGCTATCTTTTATAGCAGCGGACATCGTACAGGATTTACAGATGATCATTGTATGTATGCCTACCGGAATACCCGTGCCCATAACTCCATATTAGTAAACGGTATGGGTCAGAAGATAGGAACAGAAGGCTATGGTTGGATTCCCCGCTACTATGAAGGTGAAGAAATCTCTTACGTTGTAGGCGATGCCTCCAACGCCTATGGGAAAGTAGTCTCTCCGTTGTGGCTGGAACGCGGACGTTTGTCCGGCACTCAATTTACACCGGAGAAAGGTTGGGATGAAAATAAGCTGGAATTCTTCCGAAGACATATCGTTCAGCTCGGACGCTCGGGTTTGTTTGTTGTTTACGATGAACTGGCCGGTAAAGAACCGGTAGAATGGAACTATCTACTACATACGGTGGAACTGCCTATGGAGGTGGGTAAGGAAGAAGGAGGATTGCGCATCCTGGGTAAGAATAAAGCGGATGGAATATCGATAGCTCATTTATATTCTTCACAGGAGATGACTTATGCACAAACGGATACATTCTTTGTAGCCGCCCTTGACTGGAAAAAGCGTCTTGGCAAGGCTCTTGCTAATCATTATCATTTTACGGCAACGACAACTCCTTGCAATAAAGTGTTTTTTCTCAATATAATCGATGTACATGGAAACAACCGCGCCGATGCCGTGATAAATCATCAGGGAAATCGCATTACAGTAGAGGGATGGGTTATTGAATGTAATCTGGATAGTGAAGGCAAAGCGTTCCTGCACATAGAGAATACGCAGAACGGTGCTTCACTGGACTTCAACTATAATTCGAATAAGGGTGCTACGACTATCGTCGATCAGGTAGGCGGAAAGAGAATAGAGAAAAGACTGGTTGATTCCTTACCGAAACCTGAAATATAAAACCGAATATTAAATCATGAAAGTTACTAATATGGTAAAACAAATTCCAATGAAGCATCTGGCATTTTTTTCTTTGCTATGCTCTTCTGCGGCTTCTGCGGCCGAACGTCCCAATATCATCTATATATTCACGGATCAACAGACAGCCAGCGCCATGAGTTGTGCCGGAAATCCGGACCTGCACACTCCTAATCTCGACCGATTGGCAGCCGCCGGTGTAATGTTCAATAATGCTTATTGCACCGCTCCGCTCAGCGGTCCTTCACGTGGAGCCATGTTTACGGGGCATTATCCGGATGCAGTAGGACTGTCAGTCAATGGTTCACCGATACCCGACTCGCTCAGGACACAGACATTAGGCACCTTAATAAAGAATGCCGGATATGATTGTGCTTATGGCGGTAAATGGCATCTTCCTCTTCTTGATGTCCCCGACAAAGAATACGGCTTCGACAACATTTACAAACATAGTGACGATGGACTGGCGGAAGCTTGCGCCGAATACCTCTCACGCAAACATAAAAAGCCTTTTTTCCTAGTAGCTTCTTATGACAATCCACACAATATCTGCGAATACGCACGGAGCCAAAACTTCCCTTATGGAAATATCGATACGCCTGATATACGGGACTGCCCGGGAGTACCTGCCAATTTCGCCAAGAATCCTTACGATGCCGATGTCATTGAAAGCGAAAGGGCAAACAACTATAATGTATATCCGACTGCCGGTTTTACTCCCGAAGACTGGCGTATGTACCGTTATACCTATTATCGTTTGGTAGAAAAAGTAGATAAGGAGATCGGAAAAATTATTGATGCCATTGATAAGAACGATCTTTGGAAGAATACAGTAGTGATCTTCTCCAGTGACCACGGAGATGGTATAGGGGCTCACCATTGGAACCAGAAATCTGCTTTATATGAAGAAGTTATCAACATTCCTCTTATCGTAACCCTGCCCGGCAAGAAGAATGCAGGCAAAGTATTGCCTCAACTTATCAGCAACGGTATAGATTTCTTCGCTTCCGTATGCGACTGGGCAGGTGCCAAGATGCCGGAAGGGGCAGCCGGAAAGTCTTTCCGGAAAGTTGTGGAAGAAGGTAATCCACAGGCCTTGCATCAGGAATACATCATCACCGAAACACGGTTTGACGGCAGCAAGACAAGAGGCTGGGTAGTACGCACTGAGCGCTACAAATATGTGCTTTATGATAAAGGAAAATATCGTGAGCAACTGTTTGATATGCAGCATGACAGAGGAGAAATGAGAAACCTGATCATGGAAAATGCCTATAGCCAGGAACTGCAAAAACTTCGTGATGTCCTTGAAAAGTGGATGAATACCTATAATATACGTCCAACCCGTCCGAAGCTGCACGATGTTCCCGGAAAGAAACTCAAAAGCACAACCCGATATCAGACAGCTTATAAATAGATTAAGAAATGATAGCCCGCCTTATTATCTTTAAAGTGCGATAGGCGGCAATTAGTTTCCCGGCGTGAAACTGACAGTTTCATTACTTGAAACCAGTAGTTTCACACCGAGAAACTGACGGTTTCATCCCTTGAAACTAATAGTTCCTCCGCAGGAAACTTTTTCTTCCTTTATAGTACTAAGCAACGTTTTAAAAATAACTTGGTACATAAATGATAATTTAGCGGCGAGGGAATGGGTACGCGGATAAGGCGGACGAACGCGGACTTTAATCTTTTAGACGCGGATGACACGGATGACGCGGATTTTTAAAGCTGCGCTATACATACCGGCATATCACACCGAAGGAAAAAAGAATCCGCGTCATCCGTGTCATCCGTGTCTGAAAGATTACTTGCACGCCGAAGGAGAACCTTGCTCCAGCGCTACGCTGGTAAATTATCATTTATAAGCCGACTCGCTGCACTTGCTTATGTACCAAGTTATTTTTTAAGCATTACTAAAAGAGTACGGTGCAGGATGATTTCACAAAAAATAAATATTAAGGCTAAAGCTGAATTCAACTTTTAAGTGCGACACGTCTTTTAGAGTATTTGCAAACCTCTTTCCTCTTCAAACTAAATACCGGCAGGAAGAAGAAAATGCCGATAATAGACATCACCAATCCGCCAATAGTACCCGCAGCCAACGGAAACCAGAAAGCTTCCTTATCCGTCCCCACTATAAACGGGATAAAACCCAGAATGGTGGAAACTACCGTAAGAAAAATAGGCAGTATCTTTGCATTCCATGCCTTTGTATATGCCCGGAGCATAGAAAGCCGGGGAAAGCGGCTACGGATGCTGTTATACTCATTCAGAATATAGATGCTGGCATTTACCGTAATACCACAAAGCAGCACAAACGAAGCAAAGCCTCCCTGGTCGAAATTCAAGCGGAACCAATAGAATGTAAGGAACACTCCTATATAAGATACCGGAATAACAAAGATAATAGCCAAAGGCTGTTTCAGAGAATTAAACAGAATACTCGTTGTAAAGAAGATAATGGCAATCACAACCAGCAACAACAGGTATTGCTTGTTATCTTTCTTACCCCATGACCACGATTGGCTATCCGATTCAGCAGTATACCCCATCGGAAGCAATTTATTAAACTCTTCCAAATCCCGCTTCTGTATTTTATTGCCTTGCTCGTACGAACCGATATACTCATATTGCAGACAAAGACGATATTGCTGATTCTCTTTGGCTATCTGTTGCGGCATCTGCCCCTTCTCTACCGTAGCCAACTCGGAAAGTTTATAATGCTTTCCGCCATCCACCCCGTAAGGAAAAAACTGCATAGCCCATACATCATAGTCGTGAGACTGTCGGGAAGAAAGTCGAATACTTTCCGTACCGCTTTCCGTCACCACCGAACCCACCTGCATATTCTTGCCGAATATCGGCTGGATAGCGGAGAACAAGTGCTGGGCATTAATCCCCTCCTGAGCCATACGCTCCTTATTCAGATTGAAGTAAAACTCTTGATAATCGTCTTTCCACCAGGAAAATTCCGACTTGATAAACACTTCCTTGATGCGACGGTGCGAAAGCAATACCTCCTTCAGCTTTTCGGCCCATGCATAGAGCTCGTCATAATTGTAGCCATACATCTTGATGCGATAAGAACCTGCGCTCTCACGAACATCATTACTGAAACCCTGATCTTGCAAGCCATATACATCCCAGCTACCACCTCCTAACTCAGATACTTTACCAATCAGATTCGCCTTTAACGTATAAGGGAAACCACTATGCTGATACTCTTTCTTGAAATAAATCTGAAGATTGGCCCTGCGTGCATTATAGACAGAAGCATGAAACTGCTTAATCTCCTTGAAGCCGCTAAGATAAGTTTCCACACGTTTCACCAGCGTATTCATCTGTTCCAGCGTACTTCCATTCGGTAAGTTCGCATTCGCATAGAGCACCACTTCTTCATTGCGACTAAAATAACTGCCTTCGTACACTTTCTGCACAAACAAACGAAGACTACCACCTAAAGCCTTATCCACCACGGGTTTCACTTTCTCTTTATAAGTAGAGGAGCCCAACGTCTTGTTATACCGTTCTATCCATTTGCCTTCACCCTCCAACTTCTCAGGAAGAAGGAAAACGGGCAACCCGAAACCAAGCAGGAGCAAAATGCACACCGCCACCCTCCAGCGCAGAAGAAAGCGGATGAGCAACTGATAGAAATGCGTGAAGTAAACAGTCAGCCTGCGAATACGTATATGACTCCGCACCCAGCGTTTCACGCTCTGCCTCTTGACAAGCTTTATTCTATCAATCATGGCCGGAACAAAAAAGAGAGCCACGAAAAGAGATACCGCCAGATTAATAATCACCACAGCTGCGAAGTCTTGCAGGTTCAGGCGGATTTTCTCATCCAGAAAGAAGATAATAACCAAAGCCCCCATTGTGGTCAAGGTAGCCGCCAGTACGGACATAAAAGCTTTCAGATTACGCCTGTGCAAAATGTGGTCCGTCATCACAATGGTACTGTCTATCACAAGATTCAAGGACACAGTAATCCCTGCCAATGAATACAGTTGCATCTCCAGCCCGAAAAGATAATAGAAAATAACCGCCACGGAAATGTTGATAGCCAAGCTGGTAACAATCAGCAACAGATACTTCAGATTCAACGTAATAATCCAGACGAATACCAGCAGGATCAGTACTGTCAGCCCCGTACGGAAATAAATTTTATTCAGTTCCTCGCGAATATACTCCGTGGCATCATAACTGGTATGCACCTCGTAGCCGGGCGGCAAAGTCAGACGTATTGCTTCCATTTCCCGCATCACTTCATTGCTCAGTTGCAATTGGTTAGCAGTCTCTACGGCCGTGACAGACATATAAATGGAATTCAGACCATTGATACGGTAATAGCTTTGGGGGGCTTCTTCCATACGCGCTACAGTCACCAACTCGTCCAAGCGGATAATCTTGCCGTCCGAAGCAGTCACCGTGATGTCCGAAGGAATAAATTGCCCGCTGACTCCATCCGGTATCAAGACCAGACGTATCCACTGCTTACCACCGGCCGTATCCATGTTGTGCGTTCCCAGAAACTCTTTATTATAATGTAACTGGATGGCCCGTTGGATATCAGAAATGCTGATTCCCAGCGTCCGCAATTGTTCACTGTCGTATTCCAACCGCCATTCCATCGGCGTAGCACCACTTAAATCTATCTTATAAATGCCTTGCAACTTAGCCAGACGCGGCTTGATATGTTCTTCGGCATACTGCTGTATCAGTATAGGCGTGGACGGTGCATTCAGTGTGAACGATAAGAACGGACGGGCTGTATTCGCATCGGGCACCTTCATGTCAATATACGGATAACTGACTCCGGAAGGCAGTTGCGACCACGTCTGCCGGATAATAGTAGAAGCCTCAAAACGTACCGCATCCACATCAGCGTGTTTATCCAGATCTACCGTAATGGAACCGTAGCCATTGCTTGAAGTAGAGTACATTCCCTTTACCCCTTTGATGCGGGCCAGCATGGACTCCAGTTTGCTTGTCGCCTCCATCTCTACCACCCGCGACGAAGTGCCCGGCATGCTAAAGCGCACCGTAAAGCCCGGCAATGTGCGCGACGGATTCAGCTTGACCGGAAGCATCGGAACCAAGGCCAAACCCACCAGTGCCAGACAGACAAAGGTGACGATGAGGGTAAAAGGGGAAAGGCGATTCATAGTGATTGACTATTAGTGATTAGTGACTATAATCGAATTTGTCAGAAAGAGAGAAGCCGCTGGCAAAATCGTGCAGGGTCAGCTTGCGGATTTTATAATAGTTCAGCCAATAATTTTTCAGGGCTGAGATATAGTTGCGCTGGGCTTCTTGCTGACGGTTCAATGACAAGGTAAGGCTACTGATATCCGCCTTACCGATGATGAAGCGTTGGCGGGTTTCATTGTATGCCAGGATGGAAAGGTCGAGGGCTTCCTCGGCACTTGTCACCAAGTCTTGCTGGACATTGAAATCACTTACGGTCATAATGACTTCTTCTTCAATGCTGATTTCGTTCTGACGGGAAGAGGTCTTTACTACATTCAGATTGTTACGGGCCATATTATATTTTCCCTTACGCACTCCCCAGTCCACTAAAGGAATGGAGACGCTGACAGATACCATTTCCTGCTGCATAGGGCGGTTGTAGGCTTCGCCAAATTTCTCCGCCACCTGGTTGAAACCGACACTGGCGTTGATACTGGCGTTGAAGCGGGATTCTTTCTTGGTTTTGTCTACATTCCGTTCTGCTTCCAATATGTCCTGGCGTAATCCAAGGAAGTTCGGGTTGTTGGAACGGGCGGCATCCAAGGCAGCATCTACAGGGATGTTTAGTTCTCCGGGACGGCTGGGGAGAAGAAGCCGTATCTCTGTATTCTTTTCCAGATTGAGGAAAGAAGCCAGCGAGAACATGGCACGTTTCAATGAACTTTCAGCATTCTGCAAAGTGTTACGGGCATTCACCACGTCCAGCTTCAGCGTCAGAAGATCGGCACGACTGATAGAGGCTATCTTCAGACGTTGCATACCAATACGATAAAGCGTATCGGAAGAAACGACATTCTCTTTTGCCAAGTCATACTCAGCCTGCGCCATGGCAAGTGCAAAGAAATAGGTAGTGGCCTGCTCGGATACCTGCTCAGCATTGTAGATATATTCTTTCTTTACTTTCTCGTATTTCAACGGTTCAATCTTTCGTTCCCAGCGGAAAGGATTATAACCTACCAGACTTTGCGAATAACCTAAACGAACGGGAACACTGGTATACTGCGTGTAGGGATTGGAACCGAAACTACGCATATAGCCCAACTCGGTATCCAGATAAAAAGTACCACCCGTCAGGTCAAAGTTTTGCCTGACTGCCAGGTTGCCATAGGCATAGAAAGACTGTTGGCTACGGTAAATATCCAAATCCTGTTCGGAGTCATAACGCTTCGTAATGTCACGGTTATACTGTGCAGGAGTCATGTTCAGCGTCAGGCTCGGCAAGCGATTTGCCTTATAGGTACGATATTCCCAATAGCCTGAAAGATACATATTTTTAGTACGGAAAGCTTCCAGCGAACTGTCGTTCGCCATCTTAATCGTCTGCTGCAAGTCCAGCGTTACCTGCTGTTGCTGCGCGACGGACGGAAGCGCCTGAGAAAGTCCTAAAAGAATAATTAAACCAAATTTCTTCATTATATCAAGCTTTTTTATCCCGGTAAATAAACCAATATATCAACGGAATGATGAACAGACTGACCAATGTGCCGATGAACATCGCCCCAATCATGGCAATGGAAAGCGGCTTCTGCAATTCCGATCCCATATCGAAAGAGAACAATAACGGTACCATGGCAAAAATGGTAGTGAGCGAAGTCATGATGATGGGACGCAACCTGCGCCGTCCCGCCTCATGGATAGCTTCCAGAAGCGGCATCCCCGTCTTACGTAATTCATTAATCGCATCCAGTTTCAGGATGGAGTCATTGATGATAATACCACACGTAACGATCAGACCGATGGCAGACATCAGATTCAGCGTATGTCCGCATATCCACAACAGTACCAGGGCAAATGCTACGTCTATCGGTATCTCCAACAATACTACAAGCGGTTGCACAAAACTCTCGAACTGTGCCGCCAGAATGAAGTACATCAACAGAATGGAAATAAACAGAATAACCACCAGTTCATCCAGCATCTTCCGGTTAGAGAAGAAACTTCCTGAAAAAGCGGTATCCCAATCACCGGTAGCATCCACCACTTCCTTCACTTGCTCCATAAGCGGTTCCGCCTCTTTTACTTCATAAAAACGGAACGGAACATATTCTCCGTTACGTCCTGCGGTAATCGCTTTCAGATCTTCCGCCGGCGCCACTGATACCAGCTCACGCAAAGGCAGATATTCAACACCATATTGATCCGCCCGTGTCGGAACGAGTGTTTCCTGTAAGATGCTGTTTACCGTTTGTTCCTCTCCCACAATGCTGATAGGCAGATATTGCTGGTAAGAATGAAGAGTAGCTATGCTGTTTTCTTTGAAAGCTGTTTTCAGTATGCGATACAACTCGTCATACGAAACATTATAAAGTAGCAATTTTTCTTTATTGATACGGATATTCAGTTGATTTTCAAAGGCAATACCCGTGGGAGCATATCCTGTACGGGTAGCAAACTCAGCTTCCAGATTACGTAATTCATCCGCTGTCGGCACTTTTTCCTTGTTGCGGGAATAGAGTTCAGCCACAACATCGGCTTCTCCCGTCACAAACAGTTTCTCAAATACCGTCTCGGGTGGCGAAAAAGAAATCACGGCCAACGGATACTCCGCTTTGAGGGTACGGTAAACCTTTTCCTGCAAAGGGACTATCTCAGAGGGATTCTTTGTCTTGAAATAAAGTTCTGCTTCCGAAGAAGAAAGAGCCTGCTCCCGGTTTAGGAGATAGTCTTGTTGTCCGACGGCGGCAGTCTGTTCGATAGTCTCTGTCTTAAACAACTCAAATAAATTATCTACCCTGCGACGATTCTCGTCCACATGGATATTCTCATTCCATTCCACACGGGCTATCAGCTCGTTCTGATCTATTTCCGGCATACGCTCTTTTCCTATGAAATAGAACATGAATACACACAATGGCACGGAAACTATGCAGAAAAATACGCTTGCCGTTTTATGAGCAAATATAAAATCAATCCCGGCATCATAGAAACGATCAAGTGTATGATCCTTTATAGGATTATTGATTCGAATACGCGAGAACCATGATTTGCGCAGTCCCGTCCGGTAAACCAGCATATAGAGCACCGGCAGCAACATGATGCCCGTGAAGTAAGAAACCATCAATCCAACGGTTACCGAGAAAGCCTGATCGTAGAAAATGGCTCCGGCAATACCACTCATAAAGATCAGTGGTACAAACACCGCAATGGTAGTCAACGAGGAACTGAGCATCGGGGTAACCACCTCACTGGTACCCGTAATACAGGCACGTTTCAGCGAGTATCCTCTTTCCCGATATTGAGAAATATTTTCAGTTACGATGATGGAACTGTCAATCATCATACCCAATGCAAGAATCAATCCGGACAGGGATATGATGTTCAGTGACATCTTGAACAGATAGAAAAAAAGAAAACAGATCACAATGGAAACTACCATACTCAGTCCGATGATGAAAGGAGATTTGACATCCCCCAGAAAGAGTACGGCTACGATACAGATAAATAGAAAGCCCAACGAAAGGTTTTGTTGCAAGTTGGAGATAGTATAATCTAAAAGCTCTGTCTGGTTTCGGCTAACGCTGAATTCAATGTCAGGATATACACTCTGAAAATAATTCATGGTGCCGCCAATGGCTTGCTTCATGTCATCCATATTCTCGTCCGCCTGCTTGATAATGGCCAATGTCACTGCCCGTTTACCATTGCTCATGGATACGCCTTTTTCCCTGACGGGAACAATACCTATCCGGCAGAACTCTTCCAGACGGATGATGCGTCCGTTTTTGTTAATAAGAATATTCTTCACATCCTCTTCCGTACGCAACAGAGTGGAAAACTTGATATTGTATTCATAATATCCATCACGTACGGTCATACTTCCCGGTTCCACATTATTTTGGGCAAGAGCAGATTCTACATCCTGTATGGAAAGTCCCAGTACGGCAAGCTTATTTTCATCGGGAACAATCTGCAACTGGCGCTCCACCAATCCTGTGATATCCACCATGGCTACCTCTGTCAGCTGCTCGATACGCCGCTTGATAACGCTTTCGGCAAATTCACACAGATCGAGGAAAGCACGTTCGTCCGTTTGTCCGTAAGCGCTGTCATTCTTCAGGGTGAGGCTGAGATAGAATACCGGAATATCGGTAGCACTTGCTTTTACTACTTTAGGACGGTCTGTATCCTTAGGCAGGTAGTTCATGGCGGCGTCAATCTTCTCATTCACTTCGATAAAAGCAAGATCCGTATTGGTGCCGAAGTCGAAATTCAGCCGGATAAGACCTGCCCCATCATGCGCCTCGCTATCCATATCTTTCAGACGAGCCACCTGGATAAGTTGTTGGCGCAATGGTTTCACCACCGTATTCTCCAACTCACGCGCAGAAGTATTCTGTGCCGAGATTTGTACTGTAATCTCCGGGATGGCAATATCCGGCAGCAGAGATACCGGCAACGTGAAATACGTTACCATACCGACAATAAAACATGCGGTAAACGCCATCAATACGGCAATGGGCCGCTGTACCAGAAACTTAACCATCCCCCCTTTAATTTTTAATTATTAATTCTTAATTATCACCGGTGCCTCATGAGCCAGGTTCACATTGCCTGTCACAATCACCACATCTCCTTCTTGCACTTCATCTTCCACAATCGTGTATTCATCGGAATTTTCCAGTACGGTCTGCACGTAGTTCCATTTCGCTTTATTATCTTTCAGTGTAAAAATCACCTGCTTACCAGAACGCAACACCACTGAACTCTTCGGAACAACCAACTGTTCACCTAGCGAACGATGTACATTAACCCGTATGTTCATGCCATTAAAGAGTTTGCCCTGTCCGTTGACAACGGCCTTCACTTTCACCATGCCTTTATCGTCCACCAGCGGATTGATTTCGGAGATACGTCCTTCGTATTTGGCAGAAGGATCTGCATAAGGGGTAACAACCACTTTATCGCCACCTTTAATAAGGGGGAGTTCACTCTCCAATACAGTAAAGTCAGCTTCCATGCCCTGTGAACCGATAATTGTACAGAAAGCATCTGAACTGCTGGGAGCATTATAGGGTTTGGAAAAGAGATTAGCCACCACCCCGTCAAAAGGAGCAATCAGAGTGGCATGTTCTTCTTCATATTTAGCCAGTTCATATTGAGAAAGGGTCTGATCATAGCCGCTTTTCACCCGTGCCAGTTGCATGATATCATCGGGTACATTGGCAGTATCATCCGCTGCATACCCCTGCCCTATCAATACATCCTGCAATTCCAACTTAGCTTTCTCTAAAGCATCTTTGGACTGTGCGGTCTTATTTTTTAAACGAAATTTATCCAGCTCTGCCAGTTTTTGTCCTTTGTGTACCCGGTCACCGTTCTTCACATAAATCTGCGCCACGATACCCGAACTTTCAAAACGCAAATCTGCCATTCCTCCGGCCACTATCTTGCCATTACTTACCAACTCGTGATTGAATATCTGCCGCTTCAAAGGCAACACGGTCACTTCATTCTTCTCATCCGGCAATACGGTAGCTACTCCTTCATCGGCGGCTTCTTCTTTTTTCGCACCGGAACATGCTGCCAACGCAAATAGTGCCAGACAGATCAAAAACCGGTAGTTCTGTGTCTTTATCATTCTATATTAGTTTTTCCGTTTACACTTAGTGTATGCAAAAATAGTCGTTTTCCCTTTACGAACCGCCATATATATATGGACAAAACGAGACTGGATACAAACTGTTATTTTTCTAATTATCAAACAAGTATATTCTTGTCCACTCCCAAACAGGTGGACAAGAACATACCTCCTTCCTTATTTAGGGACTGTAATAATCACTACCGGATTAGAATCATCCGTCAATTCTTTCAGTGCCGAAAGTTTTTCATTTTCTGCCGCTTCAGGATTTTCTTCCAACCAGGTCATCACTTCTCCGGCATCAATAATCATTCCATATTCTCCCTGTGCACTGCATGCCTTGGGACGGAAAGCCATAAAGCCAGTCAGGTCATCTTTTATACCTTCCTTTTCGGCATACATCCGGGTAGTATTTGCCTTCCGGTCGTAGATTCCGTTAAACGTTTCCGGTTCATCTGTATAAAGTCCCCGGATACACTGAAAGAAAACAGTATGATCCGTCTCAAAAATACATCCCACCAACAAACGTTTTTCATTATCTTTGGATTCAGTACGTGCCTCGGCGCCCCAATGCCATTTACCGGTGGAGAATGCGATATAAGGTGTCAGCTCATTCCCACTCACTGTATAAATGGTATCATTGAAATTCTCTTTGTAACGTATCTTATTATCACTCTTCCACAGGAAAGGAATACCCGCTACACTTGCCGAGGCATCTCCACTTTTAAATGTAGTCAGAATAATACCTGCATTTCCCTGCTTTTTGACGCTGATACTGTTTATGTCATCTACTCCTCTATTAGGCAAAACCGGAAGTAGACTGGGCACCGTATCCAGCTGTTCTCCCGTTTCATTAAATAACAGCAAAGCGCGCCCGTTATCACCTACAATATTACCGTAACGACCTATTATCACGGAATCCGTAAAACTGAAATCACTCGGTGAATCCGGAGGAGTAGGTATCGTTACACCACCACGGTAATTACCTTGCAAATCATATTTCTGTAACTTACCGGGTCTGCGCATAAAATAAAGCAGACCGTTTACATCATTATAAGTAGGCGCCGCAGTTGAATAAGCTTCCGGATCATCGCCCAAATGTCCCACTTTGCTTAAAAACTTACCGCTCTCTTTATCAAAGATAAAACAAGTTTGACGTGAAAAGACAACAATCTCTTTATCCAGTAACAGAATATTCGGACTTCCACCTACCAGACACGAATCGGTTGTTTCTAATGGAACATAGCGTACATCGCTTCCTAATTCCGAAAGTTTCAATTCGGCAGGCTTTTCCATAGCTCCCGCCACATCAATAGAACATAGTTCATCGTCAGCCGACGATTGCGGAGTACCGGTACAAGCCGACACCAGGCAAACCAGACCTACTGCATACAACCATTCTTTTTTCATAACTTCTTGTGTGTTTTTAGATTTAATATTCATAACATCTCCGCAAATAAACTAATATTTTTAGTTTTAGAACTATATTTTATCGTTAAAGAAGTAAAAAGGGGTATTTAAAGACGCGACTTTATATATAATAGAAAGCTACCCATCATTCAATTCTTCGAAATATTCTATTCCAACTAATCCTATTCGTCACTTCATCTTTCGAGAACCAAATCATCTGTCCTACACCCAAAATAAAATCATCTGGTAATATCCCCCAACCACGTGAATCATACGAATGGTTAAAATTGTCACCACGCATAAAGTAATACTTATGATTGAAACGAAAGCTTTCCAGCAAAGAGTCCTCCAAATAGACTTGCCCCATTTTCAAGCTCATCTTTTTCCCCGTTTCATATTCTATACACTTATAATAATGTTCATAATTGCACGAATCAATACGCAATATATCTCCAATCTTAGGTAAATACACCTCTCGCATACCTGTAGCTTCGCACCATCGACAAGTATCACCTGGAACTCCTACACAACGTTTACAATAAAATGTATTCATACTGATTATCATCTTTTCTTTATCTTCAGCATAAGGAAAATTAAAAACAACTACATCATTCCTCTGTACTTCACGTTGTCCCTTCAATCTATGCACTAGCAGCCTTCCTGAATCCGAATTCATTATTCTACGCCCTGGTATTTGCATAGAAACAATAATATAATCTCCTCCCAATAAAGTTGGCGCCATAGAATACGTGGGAATGAAACAAGATACAATCCAGTAAAACCTAATAAATAGATAAACTTGAAATATAACAAATAAGCTTAAAGCCATATACATCAATTTCTTTCCTATTCGCTTCATTTTCCGTACTTCCATTGCAGACAACGATTACTCAATAAGGTTATTTTTATTAATTAGATAAATTCAATCCATGTTCTTTTAAAATCACTTTAACTTCCCCTCTCATCTCTTCAATGGCTTTTGAATAAACTTTCGGACGTTTAGTTAATACGATTTTTGCCATTTGTTTCAGTTTATCCGGTTGATAAAATTCGGGCTGCGCATAAAGCAGAAACAGCCGATAATATGAATAAATTCTATTAGGTAACAGATAAATAGCATCATAATAATATTTCTCTGCCTGTTCATAGTTTTGTTGTTGTTGGCTATTACCCCCCAAAGCATTATAGCACTGATAATTACATCTCAACAACATAGAGTGTCTTAATAATTCATTCGATTCAAGATATTTTTTCTGTTGAGATAAGCACAAACCATATTCATATACGAAATCGGCATTATGCTTCAAATCAGGATAGAGCATAGCATATCCCTTCTCCGCAACTTCCAATGCATCGGTTGACCTTAGATAACGGCATTTGTCCAATTTTTCTATCACGCCTTTGGGTGCATCCTGCAAAAAGAGCAAAAAGATAGAAGCAGCTACCAAAAATACCAAAACACAGTGCCCATATACATTATTCCCAACGCCAATAGTCCTTTTAGTGCTCAAGCTTGCCACTATAATAACTGCAACAACACAAAAGGCCGGATATTGGAAAGGATAAGAAGAAAATGCGAATATCAATAATGAAATAAGCCCGCCACATAATCCATAATCTCGTCTCTTAATTCCACCACTCAGCGCATATGCCACAATCACCACAACCCCGAATAGCAAAAGACATCCTCCTTCTACCAGAATCTGCAAATACTCATTGAAAGCATATTCAGGATTTCCCGCTACTCTTTCTTCTGTTGCCGTGTATTTGCCCGAACGAAATCTATCAGTCTGTTCTTGGGCATAAGCAACCGGAAACATACAACTTCCGTACCCGAAAACCGGCTTTTTCCATATAGCACAAACCGTATTTTTCCAAATAAACAAACGCCCATATGCAGAATCTTTTTTCAGATTAAACATTAGGTAACTTCCTACTGCTATTCCAACAACACCCACTACAAGACAAAGAACAGACAACTTTCTTTTCAAATACCAATACTTTATCCAATTATTTTGCCAAAATAGAACAATAACAGAAGAGACTATTGCTCCAATCCATGCCGATCTGCTCATCCCGGCAGGTAGTATGCACAACAAGACTGCTAAAAAGAATAATGCAACATATCGTTTCATGCATTTAGTTGATAGAAACAGATAAAGAGATACGGGTACCATTATAGCGATGTAGCCGGAATAAGGACCCGGATTAAAAAAAGAACCTGTTATATCAAATTTGCTGTGATTAGACTCACAGAAACCATACAATTGCAGGATTCCCCATACTGACTGAATTATACCGGTACTCAACAATACCCAAGAAATTTTCTCCACAGAAATGAGATTGCATTCAAGCAACATTCTGATTGAAAACCAAAGGATACAGAGCTCCCCAAAAAGGAAAAGCTTCCAGTTTGCCAATTGGAGATCAAAATCATATCTTAAAAGCCAATAGCCCAATAGGATAATAACCAACAAGTCGGCAACAACAAACTGAAAGCATTTTTTCCTTCTAATAAAGAATTTCAGGAAACTTAATACTACTGTCAGACAAAGAATAGCCCAAGATAAAGGATATATGAAGAAAGACAAATCGTGAGTTGAGAATGATATAAATGTAGTGTTAATCACTCCCAATAACAGCAGACTTATCCCTATTGAACATATCATTTTCCCAATGGACAATATCTTTATTTGTCGAAATACTTTTTCCATATAATTCGGTAATATAAATCAGAGAGATCAGGTAATTCTTTCATTGGAATAAATAAATCTTTCATTCGCATACCTTCTCCAATTACAAAAAAGAAAGGTACATTTTCTTTTTCCAAAATATAATGAAACACTGTATCTTCTGTCAAATAAACAGGAAGACTTAGCGACAAGCTATTTACCAATGCCTGTAATTCTCTACGATTAGAGTTATCTGCTATTATAATTAGTTTATCCTTCGCTAGCTTTCCCATTAGTTTCCTAACAGATGAAAAACTATGTTGAATGCATGAGCTACAATTGGTTGATGAAAATTTAAAAACAACCTTATCCTCTCCATTCAACAAAGCGGACAATTTGATAGCGTTTCTATCTTTGTCTAACAATGTCATATCTGGCAACTGGGATTCCGAATATACATAATGCATCTTCATATTTCCAGATAACAATGTAAGCATTTGCTTTTGGACTTCCAGGGTTTCAGATTGTTTCGCTATTTGAACATCCTTATGCATAGCATCACGTATAGAGTAAATAAGTCCTACGCTCAATAATCCTATCAATATTACTAAAAGAAATGTCACTCTTTTCATTGTAAATCCATCATTTCAACTCAAATTTAACGATAATCGGATTGTCATCTAATTCCACTTGCTTTCCGAAAGCTTTGGATTCGATAAATCGTCCCGGAGATATACAACTGTACACAGCATTCTTATAAGTCGCCAACGGAATAAAAACAGCCATATCATCCATATCATTTACCACTGCATTTTGTTTATATCCTACTGCTTCCATATAGGTATCCGATTCCTTATGGTTAATAATTCCCACATAATAATAATCTCTCCAGCTATATCTCAAGAAGGAATAAGAGGGAGTCTCAAGAAACATATACATACAAGGGATTTCTTTCATCAGTTTATCACCCTGATACGCGTCAATTTTTTCTGTTTTCAACCTTTCTACATATTCCTTTTGAGTCTTCTCCAATTCCTCTCCAAACCGCATGGCATATTTCCTCTTCAAAATTGAAGGTGACAAAGCTTGATAAACAGTATCATTCAAAGAGAGCACCAGATTACCATTACTTATGAAATTGAAATCAGATCCAACTATTCCTGTCGTACAGATGCGAGAATCATAATATAAATCGGGACTCGTCTGTCCAGTATTAATATTAACAAACAACAGATTGGGGTATGAATTGTCTTTTAGATACGCTTTGTTAGTTGTATAACCACTGCAAAAAGCCACCCATGAATCGTCCAACACATAGAAAGTAGTAGCCCAATAGTCTTCTTTCACTTCCTGTTCCAAATGTCCATTAGCAGAATAAACAAACAATTTTCCCATTGAACAATCCCATAAATACACCCTATCCTTATACACATTAACATCGGTTATTTCTACATATTGCCCTGGTGCGACGCCCCTTTCACCGATTTTCCGAACAAATTTTCCTAATTTATCGAAACATAGTACAGAACTTGTTTTCTGTTTATCAACCACATAATAATAATCATTCGTCGCCACAATCTTGTCAACAAAACCTATCAAACATTCGTCTTTTGTTTCAAGAGGAATATACGAAATTGAATCCACAAATGAAGACATCCTTATTTCATGATTGCTACTTCGCAAAGGAACATCAATTACTTTCAAGTTCTGACCATCCCTTTCTACCGAAGTTGAACATCCGGCCAATATCACTAATAACAACAGTAAATATTTTCGCATAGCTAAATTACTAAAATACATTTCTTCATTCTATTTTCATTTCTGTTATCATTATTATAGGATTATCATCACCAGATACTTTTTCTTTCAAATCAGCAAGTTCTGAAACCTTTGGTTCCACACTGCTTAAGCTATAAGATTCAATGATAGTGTACAAATCATGTCCTTTGATTGCAATAGGATTAATATAGAAACCACTATCTATATCATTTTTGATAGGGAAACGCTCCATAGCATATCCACCTATATAATTTTGACTTTGAAAATTATAAAATCCCACTCCTATTTTCATTTCAGATAGATTATTATACAAAATACAAAAAAAATCATCACTACATAAGACAGTAAGTAAATTAGGAAAATTTGTTTTTCTATTTTGAAAAATCTCCTCAATGGGCACCTCTTCTTCTTTTAACATCTCTACATAACGCTCTCTTTTCTTACAAAAGTCTTCTCCCCAATTCACATAAATTTTTTGTTGAATGCCTAAAGAGTCTATTAAATAAATGTTAGGATCTAAAGGATAAGCTAAAGAAGCACCATTGGCAGCTTTATACATAGACTGATTAGCATGGACTATTTCTTGAGGACTGATTCTGCTATCTGCAGATAACAATATTTGCTTATCACCTGTTCTCAGGTCATATAATATCAAAATAGGTACCTGACCATCCTGCTCCTTTCTTTCCATATAATCACAATAACATGCCATTTTGTTACTACCAACATAAACAATATCTTTCACCGAGAAATCAACACTTATTTTGTCTAAATATTCACCTCTCATATCATAAACCAATATATTTCCAGTACCCATATCAGCAATAAAAATGCGTTCCTCTTCTTCATCTACAGCTACACTGGTAATCGTCACATATTCTCCGGGAGCCACCCCCACACGAGAAATACGAGTAATGAAACGCCCTGTAGCATCAAACAAAAGGACTTGTTTAGATGCTGAATTATCAACGACCAAATACTTATTTTTTAAGGGTATCAATTGACTAACAGTACCAATCAGATTATCAGAAGTAGTTTCCAGCTTTACATAGCGTATATTCTTTACCAGCTCAGACATTTTTAGCACCTTCTCGCCTGACTGAGCAATATATATTTCATCAGTCTGCACTCTACGAGACTGAGTATTCGTACAAGCACTTATAATTATAAGTAACAAGTATAACAAACAAGCATTCTTTTTCATATTACAAATTGTTTGATCTTAAGCAGATGAAACTACAGACAGTAGTCCCATCTGCAAAAGAGCAGAAATATCAACTATTTTTTATCATAGACAAACGGTCTGTTCAGCAGGATTGCAACAAACCTTTATAGCAAATTCAGGTTTAGAACATCCTTTATATGTACGCACCATATTGGGGCAATTCATAATTATCAACATACTATAGGGAATGTAGGTTGGATTACCTCCACATCCCCATTCTGTTTCACCGCCGCCACCTTCATTACCATCTGACAAAGCCATAAGATTTGCCAGATACAAATTACCAGTAGAAGCACTCGTCCTTAAGTTAAGAACATTAACGGAAGCTACAGCCACAATGGCAACCATAGCCAAAACATAAAACACTTTTCTTTTCATGTTCATACATTTTTAATTAATAATTAATTGATTTATATTGCATTTCCATACAATTTCAAGACTAAAGGACTGTCTGATACATTACAGTACACCGTAATTGTTTCATTGAAATACCCTTCTTTCTCTTTTTTCACAAAAACTTTCACTAAACCAGAATCACCCGGATTTATAGGTTGTTTTGTATACTCTACCGAAGTACATCCACAACTCACATTTACTGCATTAATAAGCAACTTTTTATTACCCACATTCTTTAATGGGAAAGAATATTGTATACTATCCTTTACTATTTTAGGAAAGTTTACTTCACGTTGTGATATTTCCACATCAGTTCGCATCATTGAAACCGTATCAGGAGCTAATAGTATATCTCGATAAAGTTCCGCTATATTTTCATTATTAACCGGGCTTCCAACAAGCACCACTTTATTATCTCTGTCAAGTAGAAATGTATGAAACTTTCCACCCGCAGGAAATTTATTCAATTGATTAAGACGGTCTGTTTCATCTATACAGACTGGCACAGAAAAGTCATAGAATCTCAATAAATCAACAAGTTCTTCAGTATTCTTAGGATAAAAATCAAATAAATAGGATACAGAGTAAGAAGATTTATTCTTCAAGCAATCAACCCAATCCAGCCATCTTTCAAGTTGAAGTTGGCAACTTGTACATCCTACGGTATCCACATAAACCAAAATTTTATAATCCGTATAAGCCTGTGAATATTCCACTGTATCCGTACCATACTTAGTATAAACCAAATCATTCGGAATAATAACTTGCCGTCCTATCCATTCTTCCAAAACACGATTTGCCTTATGTTGTCCACTTCTTCCACACGAAAAAAGAATAAGTATACTACAGGTTACCCCAAATAGCCCTAAAATCATTCTAATAATTACTTTCATATCATTAATATAAAAATATGATTATTTTCACTCATACCCAACAAACTTCTGCTCCCCATCTTCCACATAGAATACCTGCTCTTCCTTCCCGCGTGTCAAATTGCGCAGCCACAACAAGGCACCTTCAGGAATATTCCGATAGATTAATTCATTAGTAGTAGCAGTCTGTACTCCCAAAGAAATCCATCCCTTCACGCCAGACTGATAGAATAATTCATACACATTGCCCGGAGTGATAAAATTATCATCATTGCGAGGAACGAATAATATCTTTTTTATGGCGCGAGCACGTTGCAGGTCAAATACGATGGAATCCTGCGGCCCTGATGAGTAATAGAATGTCAGCCAATCATCATCACACGCCTTGTCTATGTCGTGCGCGGGATTCTCATCCACCGGACCACCACCGTATATGGCTTTCGAAGGAAGATGTTCTTCACTGTCCACACTATCAAAGAATGCCAGTTCTGCAATTTCCGCCCTACAATCTGCTGTGGGATAGGCAGGAGGCGGTGGAGTGAAACGCACATAACGATAAGGGCGTGAAATCTTCGGATAATAATAATTGAGGTTGGTACGGGGAGTATCGGTCAAGCAACAAAGCAGCTCACTCGTACGGAAATACCGGTCATTACTCACTTCAATCTCAGCACCTGTCATGGTAGCCATATAACCATAAAGGTATTGTCTTAACGGGTATTTTCTCCTTATATGGGCAGTGACCGCCTTCGACATATCCGGTTCAAAATAGCGTACATTTCCGTCTACTACCATAAAAGGATATCCGGCAGGAGAACGCGTTCCGTTCTCAGAGGTCAAAGGTTGGAAAATAACGCCCGGTTCTATATTGTTCACCCGTGCTTTGCCGCGTCGTAATGGAACTGCATCCACTGTGACATATCCAGAAGGACTGAACATTCCCAGCAGAATACTATTTCCTCCTATATTGTCATTAACCTTTACCTTGAACTCATTCTCACCAAAGTATTCTGCCGTCACATCCTGATAAAAAGGTCCAAACAATGAAGCTGTCTTACTATCGTGCGCTTCAAAAGTATTTCTGTAAACTTTACCTTTCTTTCTGCCGTCCGTAGACCCACGTTTCACCACAAAGTCGGACGAATCCATATACCAGAATGGGATAAATCCTCCGTCCGAATCCTTCAGTACGTTCCACATATGGTCGTGTTGATTAGAAGGAGAATACCAATATTTATCTATATTTACCGGAAAGCCCAATGCCCGGAAAACGTATACAGCATGATCAGTTATTTCGCGACATGTACCTACCAGATATTCCGATAAGAAACGGGCACCTAAATGTGGCATGCGATATTCGGTAGTGAGGACAAATAAGTTAGTTCGCTTGAAGTGGCGTGCCAGTACATTCACAGCTTCCACCATATCATTACCGGTATACAACGAATCAAGAAGAGGTTTATAACGGTCATAATACATTTTCCGCCAATTGTCCAATGGCTCATCTCCTATACGATAGGGCAATACCCATTCACAAAAGTCGTCAAATGAATAATTCTTTGCCCACGGACATTCTTCCCAGACCTTGAAGGATTGTTCGATATTTTCTATCAGATAATCGGCAGACATGTATTCAATATCCGGACGTTTCGGCAATGTTCTGTAGTTAAAGCCAATCCACTTGCGCTTCCATTCGCTATCAGGCAGATAACCTCCTATATTCAGTTCCACCGCGGCCTTCATCACCGCTTTCACACTATCCAGACGGTCATCTTCATAACCGCCATGCCCAGGCATATTTCTTATAAGAAAGCGGGCGGCTTCTAACTTCAAACTATCATTTTGGTAGTAGTTCAGCACTTTTTCCAGTTCTATCCTGTTTTTTCCGGCCTGTTCGAGTGCAAAATCCAAACGTTTATCTCCCGCACTTTCGCATGATACAAAAAATACAATTGACAGAGACCATATTATTGTCATCTGTACTCTATTCATAGTATTATAATTAAATTATTATAGTAGTTCTTCTCTTAATAATCTTTTTACTTGGAGACCTAATGCTACCATTAGACAGATGCAAATGTAGAGAGCTGAGGTTAATTAATAGCGGCATACAGACTTAATTGAGAATTAAAAAACGGTTAATTCCATGTAAATACAGAATTCAAACTAATTTAACTGAAGTTTTACATGCAAAGTGATAAAGAATCCTCCTTCTTTCTTCATCCTCCGTGTCTCCGTGTTCAATCCTGTCATTTTAAAAAAGACTCTTACTCTTTCTTTTCAAAAGCATTGCTCTTTCTTTACTTTTACATAGCACTTTGGTTATATGCATATTCTTTATTTTGCTATGACCACAAATGTGAAGCACGTACTTCACAACCGTGAAGCAGTAGTACCACAATTGTGGAGCACGTGATCAACAATTGTAGAAAGCACTATAACATTGGCTATCAACAGAATAAACATAGGACATCAACATAAAAAACATAGGCAATTAATATAAGCAAACCATACTCTGAGCATCATCGCAAGGCGGGAATTCTCTCATCGAAATGGCACGAACGATTGTTATCCTCCATATTCGACGTATTTATGATGAAAAAAAGTCGAAAAGCGGGGGGGTACTGAAACAGTTTATTCATGTGCAATAAGCATGTAATAAACAGATTTACAGCAGCATACTCCCATTTTGTGTTAGTGTAGGTAACTCTACCTACACCCTAATTCTACTTGCTTCCACCACTGCTTATTGCCGATGAATAGGGCGATACAGAACATAAGTGCAAGCGTGTAGGTAAAAGCGATCATAAACTTTCAGTAAAACCTGAGCCATTTATTAATGTAACGAACAAATACTTTTCTTAAAATAAGACTATATGATACTTTCAAGATGGTATAGGCATCCGAAGTAAAAGGTGTAGCCATCTATTCAAAAGGGTGTAGCCATCCGACCAAAAGGGTGTAGCCTTTTATACCCTCGCCAACAAGCCTCGCAGAAAGGATACAAACCTACTATATCCATAGTAACAAAAGTAGAACTCATAAAGAAAGGACATATTATTTCAATTCCATTTTGGCAATTATCGGATTGTCATCAGGCTCAACATGTCGCCCTAAAACTTCATCCGAGGATATTTTATCTGATGGCACCAAACTATAAAGAGCATTGTTATGAGCCATAAGAGGCATAAAGAATGCAAGTTCATCTATATCATTTACTATAGGATTTTTTGCATAAGCAGAAGCTTCAATATAGGAATCGGCTTGTTTGTGATCAATTATTCCCCAATAGAAATTTGAATTCAAGGTATAGCCTACAAAAGAAAATGAAGGGGTGTCCAAAAATCTCAGTAGCAAGGGAACATCCTTCATTAATGTATGAATCTGGTCTATAGCAACACTTTCAACTGCTATTTTCTCCTTATAAGCCTCTTGAGCTTTTATATACTTTTCATCAAATTGCATTATATATTTTTTCTCCAAGTTTGAAGGAGAGGACGTTTGGTAAATTACATTATCCAAAGCCAATATCAAATAGCCGTCACATAAAAAATTAAAAGGATTTACTATAATGCCGGAGTTATCTATATTCTTATTAAAGAATAAATCTGAAACCGTTTGACTGTTATCAATATTAACAAACAACACATTCAGACATAATTCCTTTTGAGTATATTCTTTATTAGGTTTATAATCTCCACAGAAAGCAATCCACGAATCATCTAAAACAAAAAAGGAATCTGCAGAATAATTCGTTTTTATCTCTCTCACAAAACATCCGTCGGAAGAAAAGATAAATATTTTCTTCAACGAGCAATCCCATATATAAATTTTATCCTCATACACATTGACATCTGTTATACTTACATATTCGTTAGTCCCCATTCCTCGATTACCATATTTGCGAACAAATCGTCCAGATTTGTCGAAACGCAAAACAGACTGCGTTTTTTCCCTATCAACTACATAGTAAGCATCATCTGTTACAAGAATCTTATCGACAGAACCTATCAGACATTCATCTTTCGTCTCAAGAGGAATATACGAGATAGAATCAACGAATGAAGACAGTTTCACTTCATGTTCATTAGTCCGCAAAGGAACATCAATCACCATTGCCTCTTGCTTGTCAGTCTTTCCCGGATTTGAACATCCGACTAATGTTACAAAGAAAAATAGTAAAAATTTTAGCTTCATAATTATTATCTATATATGTATTAATATTTATCACATTCTTTACGATTTTCGATTATTGGCAAAACAGAAGTTTATCTTCTGTTCATTTATTATTTCAATTCCATTTTGACTATTATCGGATTGTCATCAGGCTCGATATGTCTTCCAGAAATCTCGTCGGAAGTTATTCTCTCCGGTGATCTATAACTATAAACCGTATTTTTATAAGTCGCCAATGGAACAAAAACAGCTATATCATCCATATCATTTACAATATTCATTTTTTTATAGCCGGAAGCCTCAATGTACGCATCAGACTCCTTATGATTAATGATACCCAAATAGTAATAATCCTCCCAATTATATTTTAAGAAAGCATAAGAAGGAGTGTCCAAAAAGGTATAGACATAAGGTATTTTCTTCATAAATTCAATACCTTGATACACATCAACTGTTTCCGTTTTCAATTTTTCAATATAATCTCTCTGAGCTTTCTGATACTGCTCTCCAAACTGTAAGACATACCTCTTTTTCAAAACAGCAGAGGGCAAAGCTTGATAAATAGTATCACTTAAAGGAGTTACAAAATTAGCGTTGCTGACGAAATTGAAAGGAGATGATATAATACTAGAATAGCACATTCGAGAATCAAAAAACAAATCAGATTTAGTCTCTCCATTATCAACATTAACAAACAGCAAATTAGGATATAAGTTACTTCGCTCATATTTTTTATTCGCCTTATAATCACCATAAAAAACAATCCAAGAATCATCTAAAACAGCAAATGATTCTGCCATATAATCAAATTTCTTCTCTTCCAAGAAATGACCGTCATGGTCAAAAATAAATAACTTCTGCAATGAACAATCCCAAAGATAAACTTTATCTTTATACACATTAACATCAGTAATTTGCATATATTCACCTGACGCAGGTCCCCGACTACCTAATTTACAAATAAACTTTCCGGATATGTCAAAACACAAAACAGAGCATGCTTTCGTCTCATCAACTATATAATAAAAATCATCCGTTACAATAATTTCATCAATACACCCTATCAGACATTCATCTTTCGTCTCAAGAGGAATATACGAAATAGAATTAACAAACGAGGACATCATTATCTGATGATCATCACCCTTCAAGGGAACGTCAATCACTCTAAAATCTTGATTACTCTTTTGATTGGGTGCTGAACATCCGGTCAATACCAGAAAGGCTATAAATATTTCTTTTAGTCTCATCGTCTTTATTTTTACCATTAAACAGATGCAAATGTAAAGAAGTGCAATTAAGAGACTGAAACAAATGGGCTTAATTTGTCATTAAAAAAGGATTAAGTTGAAGTTTATAGGTACATTTCCCTAATTTCTTTCTCTAAAGAAATAAAAACATAAATTATTTTCCGTTTACCGCCTGATAAAAAGCAAAGGCAGACACCCAACAGCATAGCAAACAATATCCCACCATGAAAATGACGTACCCAATACTACCCTTGCCAACGTACAATTTTGCAACCCCAATAAAGTAACCAATTGCAGATACTGTAACGTTTCAATACAACAAGCAAACAGGAATATCCATAGTGGCAGCCATCGCAATGGGCGGGTAATAAACATACGCACAAAGCAATATACGAGTATTACCACCAATACATCTCCCATATAGGGACGTATGAATGCGTCACGCACAAAAAGGGCTATTAATGTTTCGACCACAAACAACCCTGCAAAACAAATTGCATAAAACCAACGGCTACCAATAAATGTATCATTTCTATTATCCATAAATCGCTTTTATTACATATTTGGAAAATTAAAATCTATTATAAATGGGAAACTTCAAAATCTCAGCAACAACAATATCGGATTATCATCTTCTGATAAATTAATTAATGTCTCACGAGTTTCATTTCTTAAACTCATAATATATAATAATCGGATTTGAATCTTCCGTCAAGGTCTGCAATTTATCGGCCCCTTCTATACGAGGATTTATTCCGCCTTTCTTCATATTTTCAAAAAAGATATCCTTGGTGAAACCGTCATTCATGCCGATGCAATATACCCGGTTCTCATCAAATGAATAAAGATTGGGAATTAACAATGTACCTGCTTTATCCGTATAAAGCAAATCGTCAGTTATACCTGACATAACATAAGCTTTATTCTCTTCTTTCTTATAAAGAATAGAGTAAAGATAAAAGCCTATATGATAGCCGAAATGAATATATTTAGCGGTTTCCCAATAATCAAATACATTATATATCTTATCGGTTTTCATCAATCTATCGCATATTTTTGACACTCTTGCAGATTTCGACATATCATTCTCTGCTATCAAAGTTTCCAAATATTCCTTTGTCACAAGCTTTTTACTTTGCAAAGTAATATACGGTTTTATTCCTTTGGGAGTTATTTCAAATATTGTATCCATGAAGATCTGCATAAATTTGGGATTTCCGGTAGGACCGGAGATAAAAGTATGTTGATTAGTACTGAATAGTTCATTCCAACCCTTGTTGTACTGAGAAGCCTCAAATTGAAATGAGATTCTTTTTCCATTAGTAACGTCTACTTTACTCAAGAGAAATCGTTTCCCGGATTCATCAAATGTATACAGATTCGTATACAGCGCATTCTTAAAAGGTTGAATAAAAGTAGATCTTGTTCCTTTATTTTCCAATTTAAACGAACTTTCAAAAGTTCCATTACTACTATACTTCAATACATTCTGAGTTTGGGAGTCCAGTACATATATTTTTTTATTTTCCCTGTCGATACTTATATCATCCGGATCAATGTATTCACCGGGTCCTTTCCCCTTACGCCCTATCATCTTTATAAATTTGCCTTGCTTATTAAACAGAAAAAGACCTCTGCCTTTTTCCAATACATACAAATTATTATCACAGACTTCTAACTTATCAACTTTTCCTAATAATGATTCATCCGTATCTTCCAATACAATGATTCCCGCCTTGCTGAATAAAGAAGAATAAGTCATCTTCTCCAACTTCTCAGCACGATCTAAATTAATCACATAGCCATTTTCCTTTGCTAAGCTGCTATTCTTTCCACCAGGAACAGTCAATAATCCCAGCATTAATGCCATTAACATTGTCAGTGTGTTCATAGTATAAATATATAATTTCAATAAAACATTTGTTATCACAAAAGTAGAAGATACAATAAGAAAAAGAAAAGAAATATGTTACATTTTCTTTCTCTTACATTACCAATTACAAAAATAATCATCAAAACAAGATAGTGAAAGGAATAGTCACTATACTTAGTAAACTTCAATAATATATTTTCTACAGATGGATACAAAACGCTCCTCTCTCCTTCAAAGCTATACAAGGAATAGCTAAACGGTAACAATCATTTTTAAGGATATCGCTACGATAGTCTGAGAGAGAAACATCCAAAACAACGGTTCGGATGCGGAACAAAGAAGTCAATTCTTCAATACGACCATTGTAGCCTTTGGAAATGTATAAATAATCGATCTGTAAAGGGTGCTTTGAAATCTTATTTTTCCAGCGGGCATCATGGAGCAGGCAAACCCGCCTGCCCGCATAGGAAACAATGTGATTATGAAAAGCCAGACCGGAAGTAGAATGATCAGCAGGCAAAGCATTGGGAATAGAGAGATGCTGACGATTCCAATAAGGTACGAGTGCACGGTGCAAACGGGAAGTATCCGGCACACTATCAGCATAAGCCAACCAGGATTCTCCACTATTAGCAACGCAATGGACGGCAGGACAGCCACGGACATTATAAAAAGCAATGCCGCGCTGAGGAGAAGACAGGCTGACGGAAATCGTATGATAAGTGATCAGCAACAACAGGCAGCAAAGCGGAAAGGATATGCTGCGAGCAGTTCGGATAGCCAAACTCCGAAACAAAAACAATAGAAAAAGATAAAACAGCATAATCTCCCAATGATCTATCCAAAGCCGATCTATAGAGGACATTGGCAGTTCTTCTATCCAGCAGAGAACTTTGTTCTGAGCACTTAGCAGAGCATCGACCCCTAAAGCACAGCCAGATTGAAGGAAAGAAAAAGGAGTCAGGACAAGCATAAGAACCGCAGAATACAAAATCAACGTCACCATAGGAATCACCCATAAATTTGTCAGCAGAAAATGAGTAGAGAAACGGGAGAAATAGAATATAACTAAAGGAGCCGTACCGATTTGCGCAGCAACGGAAACCGTCAGCAATCCCCAAACATAACGAGGAATGCAACGCCTGACAGAGAGCAGGCTGTAAAGTTTGGGCTGTATCAACAAAATAGAAACTACCGCTACAAAAGACAATTGAAACCCCACATCAAAAAGCCAAAGTGGATTATAAAGTAACATTAAAAAGGCAGTAGCCGCCAGCGTATTCAACGATAACAATTTCTCAGATTGTAAACGGGATACAACCAGCAGAGAGAACATGATTACGGATCGTACCACAGAAGAAGATAATCCCGTAAGAAAAGCGAATGCCCACAAAAAGAGAATAACCAGAAAAAATCCCAAGGGTTTAAAAGCCGCCCACCGCTTCCACAAAAAGGAGAAGAAAAACAAAAATAAAGTAGAAAGCAAGCCTATATGAAGTCCTGAAAGTGCCAGTACATGACTGGCGCCGGCAATTGAATAAGTTTCCCGCATATCCTCGCTCAAATTCTCCTTATCCCCCACCGTAAGAGCCGAAAGTACTGCAAGATTATCTCCCTGAAAACCCAAACGGTGATATAGTTCCACCACTTTTTCCCGATAGTCCAAAGCTATTTGCCAAAGAGAACGAGAAGCATCATGACCTATTATCCGCCAATGTCCCGCAGAGATATACGCTGTGCCGGTGCCAGCATTACGAGTAAGATAACGTACATAATCAAATTCGTCAGGATTCCCATTATTGGCAGGAGGGGTAATACGGGTATGTACCCATAATCTATCTCCCCTCTTTAATGCAACAGTAGCGGAATTTCTCGGAAAATAGAATAAAAATGTACGTCCATATTCACTTTTCTGCAAATCCTCATCATTCACTTTTCCCTCTAATTGGGCATGACATAACACGCTTCGTTCTTTCATTTCCGGTTTTTCCAGAAGAATCACCTGATAGACTGCCGCCTCATCGGAAAAAGGAAAATCCGTACGATGCAAATATTCTTCCGTCATACCGGCGCCTAATCCGAAACAACAGAGAAAGACGGAAACTCCATACAGCCAATGAATACGATATTTATCAGAAAGGAAATAAGTCAGAAACAGTAACATGAAACCTGCCAGACAAATCCAAACAGGAAAAAGATTGGAAACCGGACAAGATGTCTCTGCCGGAATATTTAAGGAAAGTTCCGCCCGCTGCCGGAAGAAATGTGCATCTCCACATACAATACCGCCTGCAAACGGCATCAGAAGTCGTAAAAACGGATGTCGTTGCAGGCTGTTAATTATCAATGGAGGAAGAATTAGAGATCCTTCAGCGAATGTATCATACCTTCAGGATCAGGAGCTGCAAACACGGCACTACCTGCAACCAATGCATCTGCACCGGCAGCTATCAGGCGGGCACCTGTCTCCAAATTCACACCACCATCCACTTCTATCAATGCTTTCGAACCGGTACTGTCTATCAAAGCACGCAATTCCCGTACTTTTTCAACTGTATGTTCGATAAATTTTTGTCCGCCAAAACCAGGATTCACACTCATCAGCAACACCATATATACATCCTGAATAATATCTTTCAACATTGCCACAGGGGTAGCCGGATTCAGTGTAACGGCGGGCTGCATACCCGCTTCACGTATTTGTTGAACCACCCGATGCAAATGCGGGCAAGCTTCGAAATGCACATTCATGGTGTGCGCACCCAATGCTTTCACCTCATTAATGAATTTCTCAGGTTGCACAATCATCAGATGTACATCCAAAGGCTTCTTTGACAGTTTTGCCACATACTTCAATACCGGGAAACCGAAAGATATATTAGGAACGAACACACCGTCCATAACGTCAATGTGGACCCAGTCGGCTTCACTGCGGTTCACCATTTCCAAGTCCTTTGCCAGATAAGCGAAATCTGCGGACAGGATAGAGGGAGCTATGATTGGTTTCATAATACACTACATTTTACAGGTTATATACAGATATAACGTACAAATGTAGACAAAAGATTTCATTCATCCTAATATTATACCCTGCAAGCCTTGCGGAAGCTGAGGCACTGTACGATAATTACGGGCAAGGTTACGAAGAAAATCCAAAGTTTTCCCGGAAGGCTGCGGATGTCCATCCGGCAATGCATTATCAGCACTTCTCGGTTTCACGGATGAAGAAGAAAAAGAAGGAGTAGTTTTTTTATCCATAGGCTTATTGAACTGAGAATTAATAATTAATTAGTTAAAGCTACGGGCTGCAAAAAAGAAGCAGGAGGTACTTTATATACTAAGAACGGAAGAAGAAGAGATATAGTATACAAGAAGTTATAAAAAGATGTAAATAAATCAGCCCAGGTTAGTGCCAACACACCATACCTGGGCCAACATCTGGTTGAGATGAAAATATTTATTTCGCTTTGGCTAAGTCAAATGAGAAAGTAGTCACGGGAAGTTCGAAAGGTTCATTATTCACTTTCACACCAGTTACCTGAAGCTTGAAAGCTAATTTATCACCAGCATAGGCAAAACTACCTGCTTCAGGTGCTGCAATTGTCACCTCCACTTTCAAGTCCGGGGTTTCACCTTCTCCTTCACCCTCACCTTCAGTAGGTTCTGTCGGGAAATTGATTTCAAGAATTAGTGGTTCAGGAGTGAACGCCATGCTAATAACTGTCTTATCGTCATTGAAAGTAGGTGTATACTTCACTTTATAACTTACATCACCTACGGCTTCAATAATTCCGGGAGCTGCCTCCCCCATAATGGCTGTAATCAAATCCGCTACCGGGAACTTTTCAAAAGACACATTTTCATTGGTTACTTCTGCGCTCACATCCGTACCTTGAGGTTCTTCACCCTCTTCTGCAAGAGGAGACACAGATGTAGTTTGCATTTTTCCAGCATAATTACCTACCACGTCAGTCAATGCGGGAACATTAGGTTTAGGTTCATCGTCATCATCACAAGATGTGAAAGTAGTTACCAGGCCCAAGGCCATTACAAGAAACACGAAACGCTTTAAACAATGTACTTTTTCCATTACTTTAATAAGTTTAGTCTAGTAAATAATAAAATTAATAAAATCACATAATTAAGGTTGTACGTACATTAGGTTAAATGGCCTTATTTGTGAAATACTGCATTTGGAAAAAGAAAAATTTTATTAAAGGATGTATCATTTAGTCCATCGTCAGCACGATTCCATGCTTCTCCGCCATCCGGCGCAGGTTCAAAATAGCATAACGCATCCGTCCTAAAGAGGTATTGATGCTGACTCCTGTCATTTCTGCTATCTCCTTGAAACTGAGGTCTTGATAAAAGCGCATATGTACTACTTCCCGTTGTTCGTCCGGCAGATGTTTCATCAGGCGACGTACATCCGAAAGAATCTGGTGGTTCACTATTTCAGCTTCAACCGTTCCTTCAGACAGACGGATATTATTCAATAAATTCCGTTCTTCTTCATCACAAGACACCAAGTTTTCCTGCTTTTCCTGACGGAAACAGTCGATTATAAGATTATGTGCGATACGAGTCAACCAAGCCGGGAACTTACCGTTTTCATTGTAGCGTCCCTGCTGAATGGTGACAATGGCTTTTGTGAAAGTCTCCTGAAAGATGTCTTCCGCCAGTTCTTCATTGCGCACCGTATAATAGATGTACGCATAAAGACGATCTTTATAACGGTTCAACAGAATATCGAATGCCTCGTTATTGCCTTGTGCATAAAGGGCCACCAACGTTTCGTCAGCAGCATTTGTTTGTACTTTCATTACGTGTGTTTTTAGATTTCAGCGTAATGTATTCCGATAGGCATTCTATATTTGGTAGTTAATAATATGCAAAGAAAAGAAATTTTCAGGAAAGAAACAATATTAGAAGCAATTATTAAGTTACGAGCTACGAGCTACAAGCTACGAGTACTATGCAGAGTGACAGCGCAGCAACTTGTAGCTTGTAGCTCGTAACTTGTAACTATTTCACTCTGAATTCTTCCGTCAACCGGAATCCACGCAAAAGTTCATCTGTCTTCAAGCGTTTCTTACCGGGAAGTTGCAAAGCACGTATACCGATAATTCCATCAGCAGCGGCTACATGGATATAAGTCTTACCATCCGTCAGCAAAGTTCCGGGGGTCAACTGGTGAGATTGGATTATTTTTTCTGTCTCAAATATTTTCATAACTACCGTCTCTCCATCAGGTTGAACTAATTCCGACCAGGCAGCAGGATAAGGAGACAGACCGCGAATAAAATCATAAATACGTTTCACTGGCTGATTCCAATCGATACGACAGGTATCTTTAAAAATCTTCGGTGCAGGACGCAATTCGCCTACAACTGCCATTTCTTCCTGTGGAATAGGTTTCACTGCATCATTCAGGATCGCATCTACCGTTTCAGTCACCAGTTTTCCACCAAGCATCATCAGCTTATCATGCACAATACCCACATCATCCGTATCTGCGATAGGAATACGAACTTGCTGAATCACTTCCCCCGTATCGATTTCATGACGCAGGAAGAAAGTTGTGATACCTGTTTCCGTATCACCATTAATTACCGCCCAGTTAATAGGAGCAGCTCCCCGGTATTGAGGCAAAAGAGAAGCATGAAGATTGAAGGTTCCCAAACGTGGCATATTCCATACCACTTCGGGCAGCATACGAAAAGCAACTACTATCTGCAAATCGGCCTTCCACTCACGCAGAGCCTCAACAAAAGCCTCATCTTTCAACTTTTCCGGTTGCAACAAAGGAAGACTATGTTCCAGCGCATACTGTTTCACTGGAGAAAACTGAAGTTTATGTCCCCGCCCTGCCGGTTTATCAGGCATGGTGATAACACCTACTACATTATATCCACCTTCTACTAAACACCGCAAAGACTCCACAGCAAAATCCGGAGTCCCCATATAAACTATTCGCAAATCTTCTTTCTTCATCATATAACAACTTTATTAATCTTCAGAGAAATGCACCAGTACCTGACGGTATGAATTGAATATCTTCGACTTGGAAACAAATCCCAGATAGTGCCCTTCTTCATCTACCACAGGAAGGTTCCATGCTTTCGTATCATCAAACGTGCGCATCACCTGTTCCATACTATCCGTGTCATAGAGGCGTGCCGGAATAGCCGTCATCAGCTTGCCTACCGTAAAACGATGATACAACTCCTGCCGGAACATGATATTCCGGATATCGTCTAAGGTAACAATACCAATCAGTATTCCGCTCTTATCTGTCACCGGGAATATATTACGCCGTGAGGCTGAAATCGCTTTCACCAATTCACCCAAGTCCATCTCCGGATGAACCACTACAAAATCTTTCTCCACCACATTTTCCACCTTCATCAGAGTAAGTACTGCTTTATCTTTATGGTGAGTCAGCAATTCTCCCTTTTTAGCCAAACGCATGGAGTAAATACTATGAGGTTCGAAAACAATAATTGTCAGATAAGAGCTGGCTGCTACAATCATCAGCGGGAGGAAAAGGTCATATCCGCCCGTCAGTTCGGCTATCAGAAAGACTCCGGTCAACGGGGCATGCATGACACCACTCATCACACCTGCCATCCCCATCAGGGCAAAATTCTTTTCGGGTAGGTAGTAAGAGAAATCAAACTTATTACTAAAAAAAGCGAAGACAAAACCGGCTATACATCCCAAATACAAAGAAGGCGCAAAGATACCACCACAACCGCCACCACCATTTGTCGCGCTAGATGCAAATACCTTGAACAAGATAATGAGCATCAAATAGAGTAATAGCAAATTCCCATGTCCGTAGAAAAAAGAGTTGTTCATCACTGTATCCCAATCGGCATTGGAAGTACCGTTCAGCAACAGTTCAATAGTATCGTAGCCTTCACCGTAAAGCGGTGGAAAAAGAAATATCAAGATACTCAACATGACACCACCCAAAGCCAACTTCTGGTAAGGGCCTTTCAACTTGCCAAACAAACCTTCCACAGAGTTCATTGCACGGGTAAAATAAAGCGAAACCAGTCCGCAAAAAATACCCAGCATGATAACGTAAGGAATACGTTCCATCTCAAATGCCTGATCAAGGTGGAATTTAAACATTGCTTCTGTTCCGGTAGTAATATAGGACACTGTAGCAGCCGTCACTGCAGAAATCAACAACGGAAGCAGAGAAGTCATAGTCAGGTCTATCATCAGTACTTCCAGTGTGAATACCAGTCCTGCAATAGGCGCCTTGAAGATACCAGCAATAGCACCGGCAGCACCACAGCCTACTAAAAGCATCAGTGTGCGGTGCTCCATCTTAAAAACACTTCCCAGATTGGAACCAATAGCGGAACCTGTCAATACGATAGGCGCCTCTGCTCCTACCGAGCCACCGAAACCAATGGTTATGGAACTGGCAATCACAGACGACCATGTATTGTGCCGCTTAATCCGTCCTTGTCGGCGGGAAATCGCATAGAGAATTTTAGTAACCCCATGACTGATATCATCCTTCACCACATAGCGTACAAACAATCCAGCCAGAAAAATACCCACTACCGGATAAACCAGATAAAGGTAGTTGGCTTCCGTTGTATTGAAATTATTCGTCAGGAAATTCTGTATCCAGTGTATCAGCATCTTCAGTATCAAAGCCGTAATAGCCGTAAAGATACCTACCAGAAAGCTGAGTATCAAGATAAACTGTTTTTCCTTAATATTCTTTTCACGCCATAAAAGGAAACGCTGAAACAAACTTCTCTTCTCTTTTTCCATATACCTATATTTACCAATCTAAACGAAATAAAGAATTTACTCTCGTATCCATATAAATAAGAGAGAAAATCCTTCGACAAACTCAGGGCATACCCAAGCTTACAGAGATTAAAAATAACGATACCTTTTTTAGTCCGTTATTTTATTCCCGGATAATTTTTATAACACCACCCTTATCCAGTTTTATGATGCTGGATGGTTTCGGATGTCCCATTTCTTCCCGTCGATAACCCACTACGTAATCGACCATGGACTTAAGTTCTTCTGTGATCTCACTGTAATTTGCCGGCGAAGGTTGCCCGCTGATATTGGCCGACGTAGAAACAATCGCCTTACGGAACTGTTGACAAAGCCGTTTTGAGAATCCTTCATTCGTTACCCGGATGCCCACGCTACCATCTTCGGCAATCAGGTTAGGTGCCAGGTTTCGCGCACCGGAGTAGATGATTGTCAACGGTTTGTCTGCCACTTCAATCAAATCCCATGCCACTTCAGGCACATCCTGCACATAGAAGTCCACCTTTACAGGAGAATCTACCAACACAAGCATCGCCTTACTGTCCGAGCGCTGCTTAATCTCATACACACGCCGCACAGCTTCTTCGTTGGTGGCGTCACAACCTATTCCCCAAATGGTGTCGGTGGGATACAGAATGACTCCGCCTTCATTCATCACTTGACAGGCTTTTTTAATATCTTCTATCATTTCTTGGTGTATAAATACAGTGATTAACACGCAAAAGTACTATTTTTGCACGGATTAATAGAAAAGTTTAAGAGAAAACAATGGAAGAAATTCAATTTAACCACACCCTGCCCATACAACTACGATTTAATGATGTCGATAAGTTCGGCCACGTAAACAATACGGTTTATTTCTCTTTCTATGATTTGGGAAAAACCGAGTATTTTGCCTCCGTATGCCCGGACGTCGATTGGGAGAAAGACGGCATTGTCGTTGTACACATAGAAGCGAACTTCCTTGCACAGATTTATGGCTCGGATCATATCGCTGTACAAACCGCCGTTACTGAAATCGGTACCAAAAGTTTTCACCTCGCACAGCGGGTGATTGATACGGAAACACAGGAGATCAAGTGCATATGTACCTCTGTGATGGTAACTTTTGATTTAGAAAAGCATGAATCTAAACCTCTGGAAGAAGAATGGATTCAGGCAATCTGTAAATACGAAGGAAGGGATTTGAGAAAGAAGAAATAAATCTTTCTCATCGTTGAAAGTAGAAAATACTCGCGGTTACATATGCTCTCACTTGTACAAATGGGAGAGCACACTTCCGCTAGTATTCCTTCCTCTCATCTACACACTGACTTAAATTCAATGATAAACCGATATTTCATATCACCACCAAACCATTGTGGATAATTAGTTCCCCATAAAGTATTTAATAAATTGAAATGCAATCCTTTTTCAGGTTTAGCTATTTCATTATCAAAGTCTATTAAATTGCGATTATTGAATACTACAAGGGGAGAGTCCATAGCCTCGACAGTAAGCAATTCTGAATCGGATTCGTAATAAATACCGCCATTGATTCCATGTATACGACGTGCACCATTATCTACCGTATGACAAATATCCATACGACAATTCATTTTATCAACTGATAGTCCAGAATTTAATGGAGCTGGAATTAATGAGAACCAAGCCGCTTCGGGTACACGATTTTTTTGTTTATCAAACCAATTTACCTCTATCTCAATTTGCTTATTATCAACTGGAAAAAAATATTTTATATATACCGTTTGGGGAGATCCAAAAGCGTTTTCCTTCCAACTGGGTTGCATTTCCAGCCAAATAGTGGTACCTTTTTTTTCTTTCTTGTATAACGTCTGAACAAGTTCATAGTTCATCAAACCGCCCTGCACACTGATTTTATCCAATCCAGGCTTGCCATAATCATCCAGCATCCACCATTCAGGTTGAGGTGGGCAATATTGGGCAATAAATTTCTTAAAATCATCTCCTGTATAATTTTGGTAAGTGAATTCACCCCACAAGTGATTCGCATCACTCCAAATCAACTTAGTAATTTTGTCTTTAAGAAAGTTCACAGACCCGCTTTTTTCATCAAATGAAACCTGAAAATAATCAGTATCAAAAACCCGCTTATGAGATTTAACAATGGTAAAATTTTCGACATCAGGTTTTTCCGGAGCAAGTAACAATAAAGTTTCCATAGCTTCCCGTTGCAATTCAGTTGGCAAAACCGCAACGGCTTCAAGTATTTTTTCACGCTTTTCATCCCACGAGCGCTCGATATACTGATAGGCAGCTGATTGCGTAAATGCAGAATATTTGTCAAATTCGTATATATCGAAATTACGCAAGAAAGTTTTCACATCCAATCCCCAAGTATGTTCGGCTATCAATAGCAAAGGAATACAAAATCTTATATCCACTTGGCTCTGTGGTACCAACTTATTATCTTTTATCCATTGGTTACGTAAGCGCAACAATTGTCGTAATTCTGCAATCATACGCGGCTCGGAGGCTATGCCATACATCCACGTATCACCTATTTCATCTGTTATCAACGGAAGTTGTCCGGCAACACGATCAACTTCATCAGCGACTTCATTCAAAGAAGCCCCAATAATAACTGCATTAGGATAATCCCTTCGTATTGCAGCATAAATATCTTCAATTTGTTGATACGTATGCGGACCATGATTATCATGAGTAAAGTTAATAATCACAGCCGTATTAGTACCCGGTATAATAAGAGGTTTACCATAATCGGACTGATAAATAACATTTATTTCCTCACCCGCAGAGTCGTGCCAACGAAACACCTCAGGCAATTGTGGCACAGCTGCACCTGGATTGGCACCAATATGCAACAGGCTAATTCCATGACGTTTAAATACAGGAATAACGCTTCGAGTTACTCCTGGAACATCTGTTATTTTTGCCGCACGAGTTTTTCGATTAAACTGTCTGTCAAGCTGTTCAGATATAGCCAACGCAACTGATAAGAATGAGCTATCACACAGTTCGGTTTGCAGAGTGAATGGCATGGCATGCCAAAAAAAATCCTTGCGCTCGATAGCAGCAATCATACGCTGCCGTTCACTTTCCCCAGCCGATTGCAAATAATTCCATATCAGCCAAGAGCCTGTTGTCCAGGGATAGTGGTTCTTAAGCGTATCATTTGCGGCAAAGGTCTCAGATAGTTTCAGTGCTGCAGGAATAAATTCGTGATTATATGTATCTACTACTTTACTTCCCAATTCTGTAAAACCTACATCCAAATGAGTTTTAAAAATCAAATAAACTTTATCTATGCGAGCGTTGCCTACCGATTGTTGCGCCACTGCCGGAAAGACGATAATTATTTGAAATATAAGTAAGTAAATCAATTTTCTCATGATACAGAATATTGTATAATAAATAATTATTTTTTAGGGAAAATAATATATCCGTAATTATAGTTTTTACCATAGAACCTATAGTCATCCAGTGGTTGTGCTCCCCATGAATCATTCCCTCCCAATCCACGTTGAAATAAATCCACCGATAAAGTTACTTCTTTTCTGGGATATAAATTATTAACGCCTTGAAATTTCTTCGTTAAACCTGGGTCAAAGTCCTCTGGACGATAATTCAGTGCACTGATACTTAATGGCTGCAAACCTTCTATACGTATCCCAATCCCGTTCAGATTAGTAAGTGTCAACCACCTGACATCGGTTTTATTACCTGTCTCTTGGGGACGTATATACGGATGATACTGACGTTTTACTGTACTGTGATATATTCCTAAAGTCGTCCCCCAGTTGCGGTCTATATAGTTCTCCTCAGGACCACGGCCATAAAAAGTTAATTCTGTCAAGTCTTCCGGTAAAGTAATGATATTTCCAAATCGAGGAATTTCCATACTACGCATACTCTGATACTCGTTTTCAACTCGAACAACAATACCTGGCAGAACAGTTATCCTTTGTACCAATTCGACTTGTAAATGAGGGATACTGAAATAATAAGTAACCTCAGCAGATTCGTCACTGAAACTATACTTAACATCGTTTAACACCCGTTGTTTTCCAGCTGTTCTCCAGTGATTCAAGAGAACGGGGGTATTATTTCCGAAGTCATTATCTGTTGGTGCCCGCCAAAAATTGAATTCGGGCAGTCCACCAAAAATTCTCTTACCATTAATGTAATACCCTTTAATGCCCCCCCATTCTTTAGAAATATTAATCTCAATACGATTATTGTCCGATTCGATAGTATAATCTCCATTGTGATGATCCTCAACAATAAGTTTTCCTACAGGCTTTGCCTCAGATACTTTACTAAAGAAATTACCTTCCTGTAAAAGGAGTTGATTCTCAGCCACTACAAAACCTGTAGGAATAAATGGCATATTCTTTCGAGTAATAGTCAGAATATTCAACAGATATTCTGATTCATTATCAGTTTGCGGTAACTTAATACGAATATCTTTACTAGTTGACGGAGCAATATCCACAATAATTTCCTGCATACTGACCATAACTCCATTTTTCAGTACTTCAAACCGCAAAATATAGTCAGAAAGATTGATAAATAAATATTCATTAGTAATTGTAAATAATCCATTGCGAGCATCTTTTGCATCTGCCCAAACAGACTGATATGCTTTCTTTACTTCAGCCAATTGCGGTGAAGGAGTACGATCAGGTAGGATCAGTCCATTTATGCAAAAATTCTCCTGATGCGGGTATTGTTTGGCCTTAAAATCACCACCGTATGCAAAGTAAGGAATACCATTTGCATCTTTAGTCGCAATACCCTGATCTACCCAATCCCAAATGAACCCGCCTTGCAACTTGGGATAACGGCGTATGGTTTCCCAATATTCACGCAGGTTTCCACAACTATTCCCCATAGCATGTGAATATTCACAAAGTATCATCGGCTTGGAATACCTATCGTCTGTAGCATATTCATCCATCCATTGTGCTCCATAGTACATAGGGCAAAAGATATCCGTATTCCGACCCTGATCAGCTTGTTCAAATTGTACTGGACGACTCGGATCACGTTGCTTCAACCAATCATACGCATCAAAAAAAACTTTCCCATTTCCACATTCGTTACCTAAGGACCAGATAATCACAGAAGGATTGTTTTTGGTTCGTTCCATCATTCGCACAATTCTGTCCATGTGCGCCTCTTCCCATTCGGGCAAATAAGCAGGATGTACCTTAGGATCGAACCAACCCTGTTTGGTGGCTCCCATTCCATGAGTTTCTATATTTGCCTCATCAACTATGTACAAACCGTATTCGTCGCACAGTCTGTACCACAGTTCAGATTGCGGGTAGTGGCTCATACGTACAGCATTTATATTATTACGCTTCATCAGCATAATATCTTTTTCCATCCACTCGCGGGTAACATAATGCCCCTCAACCGGACTGTGTTCGTGCATATTAACTCCTTTGATCAAAGCATACTTACCATTGATATGTAACTGGTTATTTTTCATTTCAATGGTACGGAAACCTATTTTAGACGAGACACTTTCCACAATGCTTCCGTCTGAATTCTTTAACGTGATGACAAGTGTATATAGATTAGGAACTTCAGCACTCCACTGGCGAGGTTTTTTAACCAACTGAGAAACGTTAATATTCTTGCTATCAGTTCCATTTAGATAAATAGAGACTTGTTTGTTGATTATAGTCTTTCCCCCATCCAGAATCTCCACCTCCACAGTCTGATTAACTGAATGCCGATTCTCATTTCTGACTGTAACATCCACACTGAAAGGAGAATTTTGGTAGTTCTCATCTAGTGAGGTGTGTGCAAAATAATCAACGATCCTCACCTGCGCCGTGCTATACAGATACACCTCTCTTTCAATGCCCGAAAGACGCCAGAAATCCTGATCCTCCAAATAGGAACCGTCACACCATCGGTAAGCTTCTACAGCTATCGTGTTAGTCCCGTTTTTAATGTACCGGGTAATGTCAAATTCAGCAGGTACTTTAGTTCCTTGGCTATAACCAACTTTTAAACCATTTACCCACACATACATAGCCGCTGCTCCAGCTGCAAAATGCAAATAAACTTTCCGATTTTCCCAGCCCTCCGGAAGAATAAATTCTCTTTTATAACTACCTACTGGATTATCCGCATTATCAATATAGGGTGGATTTTTAGGATACGGATATTCTGCATTAGCATACATAGGAATACCATATCCTTGCAATTCCCAGTTACCGGGTACCTGAATATCATCCCAATCCAATGTTCTGTAGTTGTCTGTATAGAAATCTATCGGTCGGCCGGCAGGCGAAGGACTGAACTTAAATTTCCATGTTCCGTTCAATGAAAGATAATAAGGAGAATTTTCATATTTATTATCAATGGCTCCCTGCTTGTCAGCAAAGGGTAGAAACATGGAACGAGCAGCTTCCTTATTAATTGCAAATACACGAGGATTTTCCCAGTCGTGGTTGGAAGTAGCCTGTCCAGTAATTGTTCTGGCAATAAGTAAGAATAGTAGAATGAATAAATATCGCATGATATCAGATTTATTATTGTAATTATCAACTTGAACGGGATATTCAAAACACTCCATACCCCCTTTCGAATAGGTACTGCCTAAAAAGTCTATAATTTTATCGTTTTTCATATCTACATACTTTTTAGACAGCCCTATTTACACTAATTATTCCGTCGCAGCTTCAGCAGACTTCAATCCCCAATATGGATTTTGATAAATGGGGGAGTCGGTAAAGCCTTCTGCCTGATTGGACGTCGCCATGAAATGTTCAATAGCAATCGGCTCAAGATAATGCCCCAACTTCCACTTCAGGCCACCTTGCTGAACAATAACATTGTTTTGAATTTCCTGTGGACGCAAATAATCGCTTAGAGCGGGAGAAGAAACATTTGGCTGTTCTCCATCATATTTCAACAGTCCATCATACCAACTGGTCATATCACTATTCCACAATTTAAAACCTTCCAAATGATAAGGTTTGGACTTCATTTGTTCAAGTGCTCTCCATCGTTTCAAATCCATCATGCGCGCACCTTCAGCCATGAGTTCCACACGACGTTCACGACGGATGTTGTACAAAGTAGCATCAGACAATAGTTGTCCTGCAGAATATGCTCCCCAATCTCCCGCTGCCTCTTTAGATATATCTGTAGCGGCAATTGTTTTATTAAAATCTTCATTAACTCCAGCTCTGTTACGAATCTGTTTCCAATAATGGATAGCTTTGTCATCAAGCCTATCATAACGTTCGTAATAAGCTTCTATATAATTAAGATAAGCTTCTGTTGCTCGGAAAATAATACACCCGGTATAAGAATTTTCCCACCACCATTGATCTATATTGGGATTCCAACCTTTACGACAAGTATATCCGGTAGAGTAACGATCATCATTGGAACCACTGGTAATATCTGGATAGGGTTCTACCACATGTCCTTTAGTATTAACCGTAGGAGTAGAAATATAACCATTCACTTGCCCTGGTACTTTGACAAATAACTGCATACGTCCGTCTCGCCCTGACATTAGTTTATCAATGGAATTGTCTCCCTTGTATTTGGAAGAAGCATAAATTGGTAAACCATCCTCCATTAGAAAAGCATCTATCATCCCCTTGGTCAAACCTACTGACCTATTACCAGTTGCTGCACTCGAAGGCACACAGTGAGTTATTCCCAAGCCCTTATCGTATTGTCTCCACAACAAAATTTCACTATAACCTGACATATCTACCGCACCGTACATCTCCAGATACGGATTACTTTCCCCTGTTGCCTGGGGCACTATCTCAGTATTATTCACCAATGGCACTGTCTCTGCTACATCCGCAGCCGCAGCAATCGCCTGTTCCAAAAGCCAGTTAATTTCCTCATCTATACTACCGGCTTGAAATTGATATCCCTGATTATAGTCCATGGCAGCTCCTGGCCATCCAGGACCATTGGGGACAAATGCCGTACCCTTAAAATATTTCAACCATGTTCCTTCATACAACGCCACACGTGATTTAAATAACTGGGCAGAAGCTTTATATAGTCGATTTTTTGAACTAAGTGGTTCACTGCTCATCATTGTAATTGCAGAATCAAGATCATTGATGATGAAACGGGCCACTTCAGTACGAGGCTGTCTCTTACTGGCTTCAATTAGTTCTTCTTTACGAGTAGGCTGGACACTTTTAACTATAGGAAAGTCTCCGACAGCTACCAGCTTGTTGAAATACTGCGCAGCACGAAAAAAGTACATTTCACCGATATAATGCTTGATTTTATCTTCATTGCCTCGAATTTCACCAGCTTTCCAGCGTGGTACAACCGTATTAAGGAAATAATTAATATTATATATTTCACCAAAATTCCACGATCCTCCATCTTTACCCACCTGATAAAGATTATCGGTATATTTATTATCAGGCCATGGATTTGCTTGATTATCGGTATTTTCGTCTATAGCAAAGGTCCCATAGGAAGTACCTCCATGTGTAGCGAAAATACTATAGCGGTTAACAGTATAAGCTTCCAGATGAGCTTCATCCATTAGATAGGTTTCAGGCGTAATATCCGAAGGAGGGACAACATCCAAAAAGTCATTACATCCGGACATACATGCTACCATAGTCAATACGATACTATAGGTACTTATTTTATTAAAGTAAGTTTTCACATTCATGACACTTTTCATTTTATAATTAGAAGTTAAGACTGATACCACAAGAATATGTTTTTGAAAGAGGATAAACTGTACCGTTCCAGCCACCATATACCGTTTCTGGATCGAACATATCAGCCAGTTTAGTAATAGTAAACAAATTTTCTCCAGCAACAAATATCCGCACATTCGAAAGGTTCACCTTCTGTGTCAATTTATTAGGTAATGTATACCCCAATTGCAGATTTTTTAATCTAAGATATGCTGCATTCTGCAAATATTTAGTCTGGGCTTCATAGTTTTGCCCACTAAAACGTGGACGCGGATAATATGAATTCATATTCAAACCAAGTGGATGTTCCGGATCGTTTCTGAAATAATCAAGATGTTGTACCATGACCTGTGATTCCCAAATTCCCCAAGGATGAGCCCCAAAGAAAGTTGGAGTATATCCATTAGGTGCAAAATCTTGTTTCAATACACCTTGGAAGAATACGCCCAGATCAAAACCTTTATAATCGACTGAAAGATTTAGTCCGAAACGATAACGAGGTTCTGAATTACCAATTACAGATAAGTCACCAGGATTATCTTCCGTATAATCTCCCCAGTCTATTTTCCCATCACCATTGATATCCTTATACATGATATCACCAGCTCCCCAATTACTACCAAGTGGATCCTGTCCACCTTTGGGAAGTGATGCCAAATGCTGTTGCATTTCTTCATCTGTCTTAGCTATTCCAATTGTAGTGTAGCCCCATATCTGGCCCATTTTCTTTCCTGTATAATATTTATCCAGTGCCCGGTTAGTACTTGGATAGTTGGTGATTTCTGTACGGGCATCAGATAGTGTCAATCCTATCCTATATCCTAACCCCATCGCCAAGCGATCTTGCCAGTTTATGCTCAACTCCCATCCACGAGTACGCAAATCGGTATTATTCATACGAGGAGGGTCTGTTCCTAAGGTAGCAGGCAACACCGGAGCAGGGCCAATCATATCCTTAGTATCACGAATATACCAATCAAAAACCACATTCAATCTATTTTGTAACATGGCAATATCTAAACCAATATTAGTGGTCTGAACTTTTTCCCATGTCAAGTCAGTACTCACCAATCCAGGAGCATTAGCTGTATTGGGACGCTGACCATTAATCAGCCATGAACCGTTAGCTGTCCCTAAAGGCATAGTTACATACGTTGGATACCAACTTGTTGTATTCTGGTTGGCCAGTTTTCCATATGATGCTCTTAACTTTAATGTACTTACAATATCTCGAAGGGACTCCCAGAAATTTTCATGAGCAATGTTCCAGCCTAAAGAAACTGAAGGTGTCCACACCCAACGATTATCTCTACGGAAACGTGATGTACCGTCATAGCGCAGATTTCCCTCAATCATATATTTATTTTTATAGTTGTAATTTATACGGCCAAAGAAACCGGCAGTCGTCCATTTACCAATAGCTCCGTTCACGGTTGGAGGCAAGAGTTTACCATCAGCATCCAGTCCGGTTGTTTTATCAATCACATCGATTCCGGGAACCATAATTCCGTTGCGGGTTGCACCAAAAAGATTATTCTTATAGCTTTCAGCTTGAAAACCAGCCATTACTTTAAAAAAGTGATTGTTACTAAATGTCTTGGCGTAGTCACTATATATATTTAAATTGATATAATCAGCAAAAAAAGCATCCTCATGCACAGAAGACTCTTTGCGATCGGTTTCACGCAACTGGTTATCAGCCGTATAGGTGTATATCTTTTGCATATCCCAATGACGTTGTACCGCTTCATTACGGTAATTTAGTTCAGCCATAATCTGCCAGTCTTTTAATGGTTCAATACGAAGTTTCAATTGCTGGCTATGCGTATCGTTACGTTGCTTATCCCGCCCACCGTCGCGCAAGAGGGCTGCTTTACCACCATCATAATATAAATTACCATTATTGTCATAGAGTGGGAACATAGGCCAACCCTGTCGTGCAATATCTCTATACAAGTCGTCAGTGAATGTAGAGGGGCGTCCGTAATCAGTCCTTGTAAACTTCATATTATACGTAATATCTATATAATTCCAAAGTTTAGTATCTACTTTCAGATTAGTAGCTAATCTATTATATTCATCACGATTATATCTCAGCATACCATCCATATCCAAATAATTGACAGAAGCATAAACCCGTGTTTTCTCACCTCCACCTGAAATACTTGCCGTATGCTCCATAGAAGGACTCGTTTGTCGAAACAAGGCTTTATACCAGTCCACATTTGCATTAGCCCCTCCCCAGTACGGATTGGCATAATCACCTGTATTAGGGTCAACATACAACGGAGTCGTAAGTTTACCATCCTGATAATCTTTAATGCGCTGTAACCATTGGTCATCAAAATGGTTTCCCCAAAGATCAGCATCATTCATAAATAAGGCAAATGAATAAGAATCCGCCATTTTAGGCAGCGTCACAGGTGTATTCCAGCGAAAAGAGTTATTATAATTCAGTGTTACTTTACCTTCCGAACCACTTTTGGTGGTAATTAACACAACACCAAACGGTGCGCGCGAACCATAAATAGAAGATGCCGCCGCATCTTTCAATACACTGATACTTTCGATATCCTGTGGATTGAGAGTATTCATATCACCTTCCATACCATCTATCAAAATTAGCGGACCACCATTGGAGCCTTCACCAATAGTTTCGCGTCCGCGAATGTTGATACTGGGAGCCTTATCTAAGCGTCCCTGATCTTGTGATATATTCAGTCCAGGTGAAACTCCCATAAGTGCCTGAGCAACATTTTGTACCGGACGATTTTTTAAAACATCCGAACTAATGGTTGATACAGCAGCAGTCAAATGTTCTTTCTTTTGTGCCCCAAAGCCTACAATCACCACATCCTCCAGCAGTTGATTATCAGGAGCTAATAATATTCTAACGCTTGCTGCATTTGCATTCAAAGTCACATCTTTCGTTACATAACCAACAAAAGAAACAGTCAATACACTTCCTTTTTCGACAGAAAGACTAAAATTTCCATCAAAGTCAGTTACCGTTCCATCAGAGCTTCCTTTCACTCTTACAGTAGCGCCCAATAGCGGTTCTTTATTACTTTCATCCAAAACAATACCAGTAATTAGTACTTTTTGAGCAAAAATAAGATTAGCCACCAATAGTAAAATACATAAAATGCTAAATTTTCTCATAAGTATTATCATTAAAAAGATTTATAATGCTTCAATTCCATGATTCATGGTACCCCCAAAAATACAGGAGACCATCAATGTTAATATTTCGATTTGCATTTATTTTTTGCATACAGCAAAAACACAACCACTATATCATATTAAGCAATAACAAACATCTATATATTGAAGTACCAGAATACACTAATACACATTTAACAGCGAATTCGATTTAATAAATATATGTTCATACATATCAACGCAGCAAAGATAAATAATTAATTTATAAAGTACAAAATAAAAATAGGATTTTATGTAATAAAAAATAAGAAGAAAAACAATAATTCAACACAATAATAAATATTAGTCACCACATCAAAGATAGTTATAATAAAGTATATCAGCCATTAAAAGTATAATAGAGCTTTTTCCGTAAATACAGAAGCACCTTTATTACAACAAAATACCACACAAACACAAATCATAATACCTCTTTTATAGAAGACACCAAATGTTCACACATTAACAATAAAAGCAGAATCATTAGGTTAATATTCTACCTTCAGAAGTAGAATAAATAGCAGACAACAAAGATAAGCGCTTCCTATACCAAACGCATATAAAACCAAAACAGAAAAACAGTAGTATCTACATAAAACCAAAAGAGTTCAACATTAAGTTTCTATTATCACATTTACCCTAAATGCACAATACGTCAGATACAACACACAAGCTAATATAACTACAACTCCACCTATAACTCCTACACTACCAATAGCAAAACCAATTATTGGAGTCACAATACCTCCACCAGCAACAGCCGTAATCATCAGACCTGAAATTTGATTCGCCTTCTCCGGAAAAACCTGTAATGCCATAGAATAAATGATAGCAAATACAGATGAAGCAAAAAATCCGACCGCACCTACACATATCATATTCACCGCATCATTGTCCACCCCTATCAAAACCAATAACACAACAATACAAGCCACTATATTAAACCGAAAGTATTTTACCCCTGCAACACGAGTCAACAAAAAGGCTCCTAACAAAGCACCAACCGTACGACTTAGAAAATAAACCTGAGGAGCAAATTTCACCTGCGCATCCCCCCATTCAAAACGACTAGCCATCAGTTTGGAACTAATAAAATTCATTGCCACATCCACTCCTACTATAAAAAACACACCAAAGAACAACAACAAGATTGTCCGATTTTTCAATAATCCAAACGTATTTCCTATAGAAAAACTATTGTCCAGTACAAAGTTCTTTTCTCGATCAATAGGTGTCATTATCAACCAAACAGCCGACAATAGAGTTATAAAACCCAGTATCGGAAAACAATAATACCATTTATCAGCTCCAAAGTAACCAACAGCCAGTAGTATAATCTCCGGTCCGACCAAAGAGGATACAGCCTTTACAACTTGGCCAACCGTTAAGCTACTCGCTAAAAACGCCTTATCAGTAATCACGTTGTCAAGCAAAGGATTCAACGAAACCTGCAATATAGCATTTCCTATACCTAATAAAGCATAAGCCATCATGCAAGTTACACTATCATATGTTAACAACGGCAAAATCATACCTACAATTGTAATCATCATACTAATCAACACGGTATTCTTACGCCCCCATTTATTCATTTGATATCCAACAGGAATCCCCAAAAACAAGAACCAGACAAACACCATTAAAGGAACAAAACCAGTCATCACAGGAGACCAGTTAAAACTACGTTGTGCATAGTCAGATGAGATACCGACAATATCACAAAATCCCATCACAAAAAAGCCAAAAAGCACAGGAAATGCCGTTAATACAGAATTTTGTTTTTTCATTCTTTCGGATTTCTTATATAAACTAATTATTTCTATTTATAATAAGCATTGAATCCCCCTTCTACATTCCATTACAAAAGGGTTATTTTGTTATTCCCAAAAACAATCTTATAATCCCTAAAATCAAAACTAATCCCTAAATTTTCTTATCTATCTGTTGTAAAGCAAAAGCATAGGCTCCCAAAGCAATAGCCTTACTCGCCCCTAAAGTCGAAATCGCCACTCCAATACGTTTTATACAATCATAGGGAACTTTTCGACCACTAAAGGGTATCTGAGCCCAACTGCTTGTGTTCTCCAAGAATCTTTTATACTCACCTATTTCCATTAAATTATAAACTTCCATCTGCAAACCATTAAACTCCCTTCCCGCAAAAGTAGAAATGGGACGACGCATTTCACGCAGCATACCCGGTAGGATATATTTCGCTGCACCGGACACTCCTCCGCCTATCACAACCATACCATCTACAATATGAAGTGCACTGACAATAGCAGCACCGGCCATCTCCCCCAATTCGTCAAAACTCTTCAAAGCCGCCTCCCGATTACCTGTACGAGTACCTTCAGCTATATCATAAATGTCTTTGGGCATTAGATTTTCTATAGTTTCTCCACTCAGTTCCCCATACACACGCCGTACTGCACGAATGCTAACACTTTCTTCCGCAATCAGATCCGTATATTTCTTGTTACGCATAATCCATACATCGCCACCACAACCATTATCACCGGTCAACAAACAGTTGTCAATCACTACGCCTGCACCAAAACCCGTTCCCAACGTAATTCCCAGCAAATTTCTATAACGCTTCGGATTACCGGCAGCTTCAAGTTCTTCATTGACAGAGGGTAAAATTCCTGCCAGTGCTTCACCATAGGCAAACAGGTTACCATCATTATTAATAAATACAGGGATTCCAAATCTCTCTTTCAGAAAAGGTCCCAAAGCCACTCCACCACGGAAAGCCGGAAAATTGGGTAAATCGCCTATTATACCATTCTTATAGTCTGCCGGACCGGGAAAGGCAAAACTAATAGCTACCGGTTCATCTTCCAACTGCTCTTTCACCTGAGAAAATCCCCGATGCAGAACAGTCAGGCATTCCTCCAAATTATCCGACACTGCCGGATAACAAATAGGCGTTACAATGTCCTGATTTCCACAAATAGCTGAAAAAACAAAGTTTGTACCTCCTGCATCCAAGGTCATCACCGTACGTTGGTCATGTTTATACATATTATATCAGATTTTATTAATACTACTCTCCGGTCAATATCTCACATAAGCTTTGATTGTCCCACATTCTTGCCCCACAGACTTACCATAAGGAGCAATCGTATATTCACCTACACTTGCCGGGATAATAAAAGTTTCTGCATAATGCACTACAAAGGGCTTGAAAGCATTTATCGGACTTTCTACAACAGCCTCTTCACCTTCCACCAAATTCAGCACGTTCACACTGTTATTGGTATGATGCGTAACAGGCTTGGAGAACCAGTGACGATGCGTCTCGATAAACTCATTCGGGTGCAGTCCCGTGCATTCTTCTCTCCAGCCATCACCCTCCGCCACTTGCGTAAAGCGATTAGCCAAATGCTTATTCACATATTCCGTATCACGTTTCCAGTCTATCACATCCTTCCCCCTTTCTACATTAATAGGACGAGGCTTTCCATCCAGTCCCAAACGCTGCCAATCCCAAAGTTTAAAAGTGAACAAGTTCGGAGTTGAACTAATTTCCAGTACCAGCGCTTCAGAACCCGAACAGTGTACTGTTCCGCCGGGAATCAGATAATGGTCGTGTTTTTTAGCCGGCAACCTGTTCACATACCTCTCCGTATCGAACACAACTTCTCCCTTCTGCGCTTCGCGTAGATCATGAATCATTTCATTTTTATCTATACCAGTCTTCAAACCCAGATAAACCGAAGCACCTTCTTTGGCATCCAACAAATAGTAACTTTCATCCTGAGTATAGTACATGCCAAAGTTCTCACGAATAAACTGTGTAGTAGGATGCACCTGCACGCTCAAGTTTCCTCCGCCCACCGTATCCAGAAAATCGAAACGAATTGGGAAATCCTTACCAAAGCGTGCCTCTACCGGTTCACCCAGCAATTCTCTCGATTTTAACAACACCAAATCCACCGACGGCAATTCAAAGCGTACACCGTTCACTTCAAAATAAAGACTGTTTTCCTCGGGAACACAATCGAAACACCAACCATAATTCTCCTTTTCAGGATTCAGCCCGCACACCTCTTTCATCCATTGTCCACCCCAAGGAGCCGGATCAAAGAAAGGAACCACACGGAAAGGAGTCTTAACCGTTTCTTCTATACCCTTGAAAAAAGTTTCCTTATCAATCAACCTCGGTTCATTGGCAATATGAGTATCCAACCAGAAGTCTACCCTGCCGAACAAACTTTCTTTATACCTATCAAGTATTCTCCAATCGTTGAAATAGCCTCTCTTATATTGCAAAGATACAGCATCTTCACGATTATCCACTCCTAAAGCCTTCACTTCATGTACTCGAAAACGCTGTTGTATCTCCCAGCGAGCCATATCCACATAAACCACCGTAGCCTCAGCCGGAGCCACCATAGCAGCACCTGACCCTACAATAATCACTCTTCCGGTTGCATCCGCCACTTGCTTTCTAGCCTGTTCCAGCTTTTCCGCATCAAAATAATCATTCAAAGTCAGGTTCGTTACATAGCCAAAAAGAACATCATCCGTCATGAAACGCTCTGTCATCGCTTTAATCTCATCCTGTGGCTTCATCAAATTGCGCGTATTAATAAATAAGGTAGGAGACAACAACTCCAACTCACCCGCAACTTCTTCCTCACGCACACCCGCATAGAAATCAACAGCCACAACTTTCTTAACCTTGAAACACTCCACCAGCAATGTATGAACAGCATCCCATCCCTGAAGAATTGTTCCCGTAATCTTAGTAGAAGGAAATCTGTCGTAATTCACTTTTCTCATAATTATATACACTTCATTTCATCTATATGTATGAACATTTATAGATTTTGTGCAAATATATACTCTTTAAAAATAAAATAAAAGAATCTACGGGTATTTTTTTAAGAAAAAAAAGAATTATCTTTGTAGCATCAAAAAAATAAAGAAAACAATTATGCCCATAAAGTTAGACCCCAATTCGGAGAAACCTCTTCATATTCAAGCAGAAGAAGTACTTAGAAAGCTCATTGAATCAGAGGAGTACAAGAACGGAAAGCTACTTCCAAATGAAGTTCTATTGTCTGAACAATTGAATATATCCAGGAACACTCTCCGTCAAGCTATCAACAAGCTCGTATTTGAAGGACTGCTGGTCAGAAAAAAAGGTCATGGTACAAAAGTTGTGCGCAAAGGTATCATTGGCGGAGTGAAAAATTGGCTAAGTTTCTCACAAGAAATGAAAATGCTGGGTATTGAAATTAAGAATTTCGAACTCCACGTCAGTTTCAAGAAACCATCTGAAGAAATATGCACCTTCTTCAATATAGATCCGGAAAAAGGAACCAAATGTATGGTACTGGAAAGGGTACGGGGTAATAAAGAATATCCGTTTGTTTCATTTATCTCCTATTTCAATCCGAATATACCGTTAACCGGTGATGAGGATTTCACTCAACCTCTTTACGGAGTACTCGAAAATAAATATAACATTATTGTGAAAACCAGTAAAGAGGAAGTATCCGCACGCCTGGCAGGAGAATTCATTGCGGAAAAACTGGATATAAAGTCAAGTGATCCTATCTTAATAAGGAAAAGATTCGTTTACGATATCAACCAAGTGCCTATTGAATACAATATCGGATACTATCGGGCAGACAGCTTCACCTACACGATAGAAGCTGAAAGATAAGCAAGCAAATTCGGGTCTGGAATATACCCGAGATGTAGTTGCTCCGTACCTTCTCCGGTACTTCTTCGTTCAGAAGTACTTTTCAGTGAAGAATGTACGGAGCAACTACGTCTCAGATACAATCCAGGTAAGAAGCGAACACATTCTGAATCATCTTATCAAACTGATACCTTATATCATATTTTGCAAGACAAAAAATCCATTTTCCTCATTATCGCTAACAGACACTTCAATCAAAGCTACGCTTCCAGAATATTACAACCACTGTTTTGAAGATTTACATCATCTATCCAGAGCAAACAGATGGTTCATTTATCCTAAACCGACTATCTATTCAGACCAATCGCACAGTCTTTCTTCCCTAAAAAAGTAAGTCTCATTTGCCAAGGCTACACCCTTTGCTCCAAAAGGTGACACCATAATAACTAAAGGGTTACGCCATCACTCACAAAGGGCGTCACCCTTCTAAAAAACACATGATATTTATTCTATTTCGAAGAGAAACGGCTACTAAGAAAAAGTAACATTTATAAAGAATATCCGGGAAACAGATTCCAAAACATCTTCCATTTAAGGATTCTATAATCTTAAAATCTCATTTCCTCATCAATTACTACCATTTCGCATCACCCCATCAAACATTCTCTGCATCTTTTCGTCCACCATAGTAATTGGTACGAAAAGGAAAGATTCTAAGGCGTTAGAATTTACATTTTGTCATTTTGCAAATCATTCCCAATATAGTGTATTCTCTTAACCTGATCAAATCCGGTATGTTTTTACTGACTCCATAACAGACAAATCTGCCTCTTTTTTTATAAATTTGCCCCCATTATGGAACAGCAACAATCATCTTTCAAAGAAAAGGAACGTACAGATCTACGCGAACCGCAGCACTTCAAGGTGATCATCTATAACGATGACTTCACCACGATGGAGTTTGTCGTCAAGATACTTACTACCATATTCTTTAAATCGACAGCAGAAGCAGAAACGCTGATGTTACAGGTACACAAGAGTCAATCGGCAGTGGTAGGCATCTATACATACGACATTGCACAATCGAAAGTACAGAAAGCCACCCGTATGGCACGCGAAGAGAATTTTCCACTCCGGCTCACCGTTGCGCCGGAAGAAGAATAAGAATTAGGAGAAGATTATGGATATACAAAATACAGTGCATGTGAACAGCGCATTCACCTATGCACAAAAAAAGGCGATATCTTATCGCCATGAATTTATCACACCTGAGCATTTGCTGAGTGCATTTCTGGAACAGAGTCCCTTTGCCAATGCCTTAAATATGTGTTTCTGTGATACCCAGGAACTTGCTTTCTCTTTAGAGAATTATTTCACGGAAGAACTGGAAAGCGTTCCCGCAGACATGGATTATGAACTGGAAGTTTCAACCCAGCTCAACGAACTGATACAACATGCCTATCTGATGATAGACTATTCAAGTGCTGAAGCATTGAACGTCCCTCATCTAGTGCAAAGCATGCTCCAGCTCAAGGAATCCTGGGCATGCCATATCCTGAAAGAAGCTCTTGAAGAAGATCTACCCGAATTTATCAGCCAACTCATCTCCCGATATGAAGAAGTGGAGGAAGAAGACGATCTGCAAACCTCTCCACAGGAAAAAAGCGAACCCTGGCGAAACTTTGTAACTTGTCTGAATGACTGTCTGCAAGACCACAATCCACTCATCGGACGGGAAGCTGAACTGGAACGAACCATTCAGGTGCTCTGTCGCAAAGAGAAAAACAATCCGTTGCATGTAGGCGAACCGGGCGTTGGCAAAACCTCCCTCGCTTACGGGCTCGCTGCCCGCATTGAAGCACGTGAGGTCCCCGAACGACTCCTCGACTGCCGTATCTACGAACTGGATTTAGGTACTCTACTGGCAGGTACGCAATACCGGGGTGACTTTGAAAAACGCCTGAAAACCATTATGGAAGGTGTCCGTAATGAAGGACGTGCCATCATCTATATCGACGAGATACACAATCTGATAGGTGCCGGACGTACAGGAGACGGTTCCATGGATGCATCCAACATGCTGAAACCCTATCTGGAAAGCGGAGACATCCGTTTCATCGGCTCTACTACTTACGAGGAATACAACCGTTACTTTGCCCGCAGCAAGGGATTGGTGCGTCGCTTCCAACAAATAGATATACTTGAACCAAGCATTGAGGAAACCATCCATATTGTAGAAGGACTAAAAGAAAAATATGAAGAATTTCATGGAGTAACCTATCATCCTGATGTAATCCCTTACGCCGTCAAAGCGAGTGTCCGCTACATCAGCGACCGCTTTCTGCCCGACAAGGCTATCGACCTGGTGGATGAAGCAGGAGCTTACCGCGAAATTCACCCTATACCTTCCGGAGAGCAAATTGTAGACAAGACATTGATAACCGATGTACTCGCCCGTATCTGCAAAGTAGATGCACTTGCCATGAAAGAAGAAGATACCACCTCACTGGAAACTTTGCATGCACGTATCAGTGCCAAAATTTACGGCCAGGAAGAGGCAGTGCGCCAAGTGGTGGAAGCCGTACAAATGTCCAAAGCCGGACTGCTGGATGAAAACAAACCGCTGGCAAGCCTGCTCTTCGTCGGTCCTACCGGAGTAGGTAAAACCGAAGTAGCCAAAGTGCTGGCCTCCGAACTGGGTATTTCCCTGCAACGTTTCGATATGAGCGAGTATACCGAAAAGCATACCGTAGCCAAATTAATCGGTTCACCCGCCGGATATGTAGGCTATGAAGACGGTGGTTTATTAACCGATGCCATTCGCAAAACTCCCAACTGCGTACTGCTGCTTGATGAAATTGAGAAAGCCCATCCCGATGTATTCAATATTCTGCTACAAGTAATGGACTATGCTGTTCTTACGGATAATAAGGGACGAAAAGCCGACTGCCGCCACGTTGTACTTATCATGACTTCAAATGCCGGTGCACAATTTGCCCGTCAGGCATCTATCGGATTCAGCAGTCAGATTACAGTCGGGGAAGCCATGTTGAAACAGGTCAAGAAGACCTTCAAACCGGAGTTTATCAACCGTCTGTCCGCTACTGTCGTTTTCCACGATATGAGTCGGGAAATGGCCTCACTTATCCTCGACAAGAAGCTTGGGGAACTGAGCAGCAAGCTTGCCGCACGCCAGATAGAGATGGAACTGAGCCCGGAAGCCCGCAACTGGTTATTGCAACGTGGATTCCTGCCCGAATATGGCGCCCGCGAAATGGATCGTGTGATAGCTTCGCATCTGAAACCACTCCTGATGCGCGAAATCTTATTCGGTTCCTTAAAATCCGGTGGTAAAACTTGCATACAGGTAGACAAAGATCAATTAGTCTTACAACTTTCAACAAAGTGACACTATGGTCTTTGCACTAACTGACGAAATTACATTTCCCGATCCGCACTACGGCGATCCGGACGGATTGCTGGCAGTAGGCGGTGACCTGTCGACCGACCGCCTCATCCTGGCTTACTCCAACGGGATATTCCCCTGGTACACTTTTCAGGAGGGAATGATACAATGGTGGTGCCCGCTGGAACGCTTCGTCATTTTCCCCGATGAAATCCATATCTCCCACTCCATGCGGACGCTCATAAACAAAGGGAAGTACGATGTCACTATCAATCAGGCTTTCGATGAAGTCATCCGTAAGTGCGGAGAACTGAGGATGGATATGGAAGGCGCCTGGCTCGGTCCGGAGATGATAGAGGCTTACACACTTCTACATGAACAGGGCTTTGCCGCCAGCGTGGAAATATGGAAAGGGGAACAATTAGTAGGCGGACTCTATGGAGTCACCTTGGCGCGCTGCTTTTTCGGTGAAAGTATGTTTTCACTGGTTCCCAGTGCATCCAAGTTAGCCCTCATCCACTTGGCACAATTCTTCGGAGAGCATGGCGGCGTACTGATAGACTGCCAGTTCGAAACTCCCCATCTGAAATCGATGGGAGGAAGATATATCAGCTACGAAGAATATATGGAGTTTTTACAATCATAACTACCTTCGCTGGTCACACCAGCGTAAATTGCAAATGTTCATCCGTACTGCGTCCCTCATCGTATGCAAAGCCCTCCCACGTAAACGCTTTCAAGTCTTCGGGATTTTCAATGCGATTTTTAATAATATAGCGTAGCATTTCTCCGCGGCACATCTTGGCATATATCACAATTGTCTTTAGCTGCCCACCTTTCCATACCTGGAATTCGGGAGTAATGACACGGACTTCTTCTTCTACTCGCTTCCAGTCGAACAGATCTCTCATCTCACCACTGGCAAGATTAACGAGTATGCCACCCTGACGTTTGATATCCGCTATAAAATAATCCGTCAGCAAAGGTTTCCAGTAATCAAACATAGTCATCCCTCCCCTTTCAGGCAGGCGTATATCTCCTTCCATACGATAAGGCTTTATCCCGTCCAACGGACGAAGCAGTCCGTACAGAAAGGAAGTGATGCGCATGTGTTCTTGAGCGTAACGAAAATCATCTTCGGAAAAATCTTTCGGTACTATACGTTTGAACACCGCACCGGTATAGGCACAGATAGCGGGCATTGCAGAATTTGCCTCCGAAAAGAAATCCTGATAGCGCAGATAATTCTCAGCGGCAATCTTGGAATTTATACGTAACAGACGTTCCAGGTCAGCAGCTGAAAATTGCCCCATATCCAAGGCATTCTGTACTGCTTCCGCCTGAAAGTACGGAACAGTTATTTCAGGGACTCCTACAGATGTGCGTGCCGTCATCGTTTTGGCACAAGAGATGAATGTCAACATATCACGTTCAAAGTTTTTTGGGAAACAAAGATAATACAAATCGAATGTAGAACTTTCATGCTCGCATGAAAAAGTTTTGCGCAAAGTTTTTCCGCATAACCTTCCTCTGTTTCCATACTTTTTCGTACTTTTACGCCTTGTTGGAAAAATACAGGCTTTTCCCGAGAGAAACGAAACCTCTTCCAACCACGAGACTGAAAAAAGGAAAAAACAATATATAAAATGACTCACAAATGGAATTATCAACCCATTACACCCGAACAGGCAGAGACAAGCCAAAAGTTGGCCCAAGAATTAGGGATTAGCCCGATTCTTGGCGGATTATTGGTGCAGCGGGGAATAACGAAGGCACAGGATGCCAAGAAGTTTTTCCGCCCGCAGTTGCCCGACTTGCACGACCCATTCCTGATGAAAGACATGGATGTGGCCGTGGAGCGCCTTAATAAGGCAATGGGAAAGAAAGAGCGTATTCTGATTTATGGTGATTATGATGTAGACGGCACTACCGCAGTGGCACTGGTCTACAAGTTTATTCAACAGTTCTATTCGAACATTGACTATTACATCCCCGACCGCTACAACGAAGGTTACGGGGTATCTACCAAAGGGGTAGACTATGCCGCAGAAACCGGTGTAGGATTGATTATCGTACTGGATTGCGGCATCAAAGCTGTAGAGGAGATAACCTATGCCAAAGAAAAAGGCATTGACTTTATCATCTGCGACCACCATGTGCCCGACGATGTACTTCCACCTGCCGCCGCTATCCTGAACGCCAAGCGTTTAGATAATACGTATCCTTACGAGCACCTTTCCGGTTGCGGCGTAGGCTTCAAATTCATGCAGGCATTTGCCATCAGTAATGGCATCGAGTTCCATCACCTCATTCCACTGCTCGACCTGGTTGCCGTAAGTATCGCTTCGGACATTGTTCCCATCATGGGAGAAAACCGGATACTTGCTTTCCACGGATTGAAACAGTTGAACAGTAATCCCAGCGTAGGTTTGAAAGCGATTATCGACGTATGCGGATTGACAGAAAAGGATATTACCGTCAGCGACATCGTGTTCAAGATAGGCCCGCGCATCAATGCCTCCGGACGTATTCAGAACGGAAAAGAAGCCGTCGATCTGCTGACTGAGAAGGATTTCTCCATAGCTTTGGAAAAAGCCAATCAAATCAATCAATACAACGAAACCCGGAAAGATCTCGATAAGACCATGACCGAGGAAGCCAACCAGATTGTAGCTGATCTGGAAGGACTTGCCGAACGCCGTTCTATCGTGTTGTACAACGAAGATTGGCACAAAGGTGTTATCGGTATCGTTGCCTCCCGCCTGACGGAAATTTATTATCGCCCCGCAGTAGTGCTGACCCGTACGGACGATATGGCAACAGGTTCCGCCCGTTCCGTATCCGGCTTTGACGTGTATAAGGCGATTGAATATTGCCGTGATCTGCTGGAAAATTTCGGTGGTCATACCTATGCAGCCGGTCTTTCGATGAAAGTGGAGAATGTTCCCGCCTTTACCAAACGCTTCGAGGAATTCGTTTCACAGAACATCCTACCGGAACAGACAAGTGCGGTCATAAATATCGATGCAGAGATAGATTTCAGGGATATTTCTCCGAAATTCTTTAATGACCTGAAGAAATTCAATCCTTATGGTCCGGATAATCCGAAACCGATATTCTGTACGCATAATGTCTATGATTACGGTACCAGTAAAGTAGTGGGGCGTGATCAGGAGCATATCAAGCTGGAACTGGTAGACAACAAATCGAATAATGTAATGAACGGCATCGCCTTCGGACAAAGTTCGCATGTACGTTTCATCAAAACCAAGCGTTCGTTTGATATCTGCTACACCATTGAAGAGAATACCCATAAACGGGGCGAGGTACAGTTGCAGATAGAGGATATTCAACCTAATTAATAAATTGGAAGTTGAGAGTTGAGTTATGCTACATAACTCAACTCTCAACTTCCAATTCTTCGTATTATGACTGCGCAGCTCAACTCCCAACCTTCAACTCCCTACTCTCAAATTCTCAAAGAATACTGGGGATATGATAACTTCCGGGGCATACAGGAAGATATCATCAATAGCATTGGCGAAGGCAAAGACACCCTGGGGCTGATGCCTACGGGCGGCGGAAAGTCCATCACATTCCAGGTGCCTGCACTTGCCAAAGAGGGGCTTTGCATAGTTATTACTCCCCTGATTTCTCTGATGAAAGACCAAGTACAGAACTTGAAAAAAAGAGGAATCAAAGCACTTGCCATCTACTCCGGAATGTCCAGGCAAGAGATTATCGTTACGCTGGAAAACTGTATTTTCGGCAATTATAAATTCCTGTATATATCGCCCGAACGGTTGGATACGGAAATCTTCCGCACCAAGCTACGGAAAATGAACGTCAGCATGATAACCGTTGACGAAAGCCATTGCATTTCACAATGGGGATATGATTTCCGTCCTGCCTATCTGAAGATAGCCGAAATACGTGATCTCCTACCCGGTGTCCCTGTGCTGGCACTGACTGCAACCGCTACTCCGGAAGTCGTGAAGGACATCCAGGCGCGGCTGTGCTTCCGGCAGGAAAATGTTTTCCGCATGAGTTTTGAACGGAAGAACCTTGCCTACATAGTCCGCAAAACAGAAAATAAGACCGGAGAACTTCTCCACATCCTACGCCGTATGCCGGGTAGTGCCATTATTTACGTACGCAATCGTCGGCGAACCAAAGAAATCACCGAACTTTTAATTAACGAAGAGATTACCGCCGACTTCTACCATGCCGGTCTGGATGATGCCACCAAGGATATACGTCAGCATCGCTGGCAGACAGGAGAAAGTCGTGTAATGGTTGCCACCAATGCTTTCGGCATGGGTATCGACAAACCCGATGTACGTATCGTAATCCACCTCGATTTGCCAGACTCTCCCGAAGCTTATTTCCAGGAAGCAGGACGTGCAGGACGTGACGGCAACAAAGCGTATGCCGTAATACTCTATGCCAAATCGGACAAAGTCACCCTTCATAAACGTATCCCGGACACCTTTCCGGAGAAAGACTACATCAAACAGGTGTATGAACATCTGCAATATTATTATCAGATGGCAATGGGAGACGGTTTGGGATGTGTCAGAGAGTTCAATCTGGAAGACTTTTGCCGGAAGTTCAAATACTTCCCTGTACCTGCCGACAGTGCATTGAAGATTCTGACACAAGCAGGATATCTGGAATATACCGACGAACAGGACAATGCCTCCCGTCTTTACTTCACCGTCCGCCGTGATGAACTGTATAAATTACGCGAACTGGGAGAGGACATGGACAAACTTATTCAAATCGTTCTGCGCTCTTACACCGGAGTATTCACGGATTACACCTTTATCAACGAGAATTCACTTGCGGTACGTAGCGGATTAACGCGGCAACGGGTGTACGACTTGCTGATACGTCTATCCAAGATGCGTGTCATCGACTATATTCCACATAAAAAGACACCTTATATCATATACACACGCGAACGCGTAGACAGGCAACATCTGCAAATCTCCCGCAGCATATACGAGGAGCGTAAGGAACGTTATGAAGCCCGCATTCAGGCAATGGTAGATTATGCAACGACCGAAACCGTTTGCCGCAGCCGTATGCTTCTACGCTATTTCGGAGAGAAGAATGAACATAACTGTGGAATATGCGATGTTTGCCTCAGCCACCGTGCCGAGACTCCCGAGCTTTCCTCCCAACAAATAAAAGAAGAAATTAAAGAATTGCTTCGCAAGCAACCTCTGACACCTGCCGATATTGCCTCACAGATAGAAGCAGATAAAGAAATCATCTCTCAATGCATCCGCGAATTGCTGGAAGATGAAGATCTGAAAGCGGAGAACGGCATCATAAGCCTGAAGGCATAAGAAAGGGCGTACAGTAAATGCACGCCCTTCTCCTTATTATATCAATAAGAATTATTCCGTTACTGCCGGCTTCTCAATACCTTCGCTGGTTGCACGTTCTTCCATACGCTGGATACGGGCATCCAAATCAGGATGAGTAGAGAACAGTTGATTCAGCTTACTACTTTTCTGTGCACCGGCTTCTTCCTGCAATTTCTTCAGCTTTTGGAAAGACAAAGCCATTGCCCAGGGATTCTTACCATGACTTTTCAGGAATTCATATCCATAGTCATCAGCACTTCTCTCCTGCTTCTGTGAGTATGTAGAGTTTACCAGAGCCTCACCCAGGTCACCCAACTGAGAATCAGATAACTTAGCTGCCGTACCACCTTGTGAAGAAATACCATCCTTCAAAGCAGAAGTCAGCAATGCCGTACGGAACCCATTCTTAGAGTCCTTGTGTGCCACGTGGCCTACTTCATGACCGATTACACCCAGCAATTCATCATCCGTCATGATATCCATCAAAGACGAGAAAATGCGCACACTACCGTCAGCACAAGCAAATGCATTGACATCTATCACATAATAAACTTTGAAGTTCAAAGGAATTCCCTCTACATCCGTCAAGCCTTCAGTCAGCTTTTTCAGACGAATTGTATACTCATTATCGTCGGCACATACCTGATTATGTGTATCCATCCAGTCGATATACTCTTTTACATATTCTGCCATCTGAGCGTCAGTCAGAGTAACAGCTTTAACAGCTTTAGCCGCACCTTTCAGTGCTTTTACATTAAACTGAGCCATTGCAGGCATTGTCACGGCCATACATAACATAAAGAAGGCCCACTTCATGAAAATCTTTTTCATTCTTGTGTTTTTAATTTAGAAACGATGATTAATTAATATAATTGGTAAATGTATCGCAAAAGAACAAATTTTAAATGATACCATCAATAATAACACGAATGTTTTTTCTTTTTAGACCGAGTTCTTGGTATGGAAACAAGATTTTTATGTAAGTTTGCAAAAAGAATAAAAACAAAACACCTAAGAAATACAGATTATGGGATTCTTTAAATCTTTCTTCTCCGGCAAACAAGAGAAACCGGAAACTGAGAAACAGAAAAACGATCAAAAGAACTTCGAGATATTCAAGTATGACGGCATGCGTGCGCAACGCATGGGGCGTCCCGATTATGCAATCAAATGCTTCACGGAAGCCCTCGCCCTTCAGGAAGACTTTGAAACCATGAGCTATCTGAGCCAGGTTTACATTCAAACCAATGCCCTCAGCGAAGCACATGAACTGCTGGAACGCATGGCAAAACAGGAACCGGACCATACCTCCACTTTCCTCACCCTTGCCAACGTATGCTACCTGCAAGAAGACTATCAGGCAATGGCAGACGCCGCACAAAAAGCTATTGAAATAGAAGAAGGAAATGCCATGGCACACTATCTTCTGGGCAGAGCCAAGCAAGGTATGGACGACGGTATCATGAGCATCGCCCATCTCACCAAAGCCATTGTACTGAAAGACGATTTCACCGAAGCCCGCCTGCTGCGTGCCGAAGCCTTAATCAAGATGCAGCAATACAAGGAAGCTACCGAAGATATCGACGCTATACTCTCCCAAGATCCCGATGAAGAAGCTGCATTACTGCTCCGCGGTAAAGTGAAAGAAGCAGCGGGACAGCAGGAAGAAGCCGAAACCGATTATCGCTATGTAACAGAATTGAATCCATTCAACGAACAGGCTTTTCTTTGCCTGGGACAACTTTATATCGTCCAGAAGAAGTATCCCGAAGCTATCGCACTCTTTGACGAAGCCATCGAACTGAACCCTAATTTCGCACAAGCCTATCATGAACGCGGTCGCGCCAAGTTGCTGAATGGCGACACGGCAGGCTCTGCAGAAGATATGAAGAAAGGATTGGAGTTGAACCCCAAAGAAATCCAGGGAATCAGCGGACAATACGATAATCAGCCAAGACAAACGGACGTTTTAGGATTGTAGTGCCATGAAAAGCGGCCTCTTTATACTCATTGTATGCCTTCTTTTTCCTGCCTACGTCTGTGCGGACACTTCTAAACATGCTTTAGAAGAAAACAGGAAATTGCTTCACTCTTTAGATAGCCTGCTGGAACAGCAGGATCTATTTGTCAGAGTAAAAGAGGAGCGCATCAAACAATTGAAAATGCAGTATAGCCGGGTCAAAGATGTAAAGGAACTCTATGCCATGAATAGAATGGTCTATTTGGAGTATCGGGTTTATGATGCGGATTCCGCCCTGCACTACATCAACAAGAACATACAACTGGCACAACAGACCAACAACCGTACCTGGGAAGTGGTCTCTTTGCTTGAACAATCATTTGTCCTCACCTCCTCCGGGCTACTGACCGAAGCCTTGAAAGCCGTCAGTGACATCCAACCGGAAGAATTACCCCAAAATCTCCGTTCCGAGTATTTTGGCAGGTTATGTACACTCTATTCCCGCCTGCGGGATTACTCCAGTGAGAACTCCCAACTGTCGGAACATTACAATAATCTCCAAAAGGCCTTCCGAGACTCGGTATACCTCACAGCCACTCCCGACGAATTGCGCTACTGGAACTGCCGGGCATGGCTCTACTTGGGAACCCCGGAAATTGAACCCGTCAAACAGGCATTTGAGGAAAACAAGCAGACATTGTCTAACGACAGCCGCAAGTATTCCATAGCTACCTATAATCTCTCCGCCATTTACCGGAGTGAAAACAACGAGAGCAAATATCTGGAGAACCTCATTCTTTCGGCTATGGCAGACATCCGGTCTGTCAACGGAGATATCGGCTCTTTGCAGGAAATAGCAGAATACCTATTTAAGCATGGAGAAATAGACCGCGCCTATAACTACATCCTCTATTGTTCCCAAAAAGCCATGCTTTTCCACAACCGGGTACGAATAGTCAAAATGTCTCATTTGCAAAATCAAGTCTACAAAGCGTACCAAGAACAGAGCCGCACACAGCAAAAGCGCCTTCAAGCCTCCCTGATTGCCGTCAGTTTCTTATTCCTCGTACTGATCGGCGCCTTCCTGTTCATCCGCAAGCAAATGCGTCGGCTAAAAGAAGCCAACTTGAAGTTAGACAGTACAAACCAGAAGTTGTCCGTCAATATGGATGCCCTCTCTACAGCACATCAACGCCTAGAAGAAGTAAACATGCAGCTGAAAGACCTGAATACGCAATTACAGGAAGTCAACGACCAGTTGCGGGAATCTAATTACGTAAAGGAAGAATATATCGGCTATGTATTCAACATCTGTTCCACCTACATCAGTAAGCTGGAAGAGTTTCGCAAGAACATCAACCGGAAACTGAAAGTAGGCCAGATAGAAGATGTAAAAGCAATGACGGACTCTTCCGCAACAGCCTCCAACGAACTGAAAGAGTTCTACCAGAATTTCGATACCATCTTCCTGCATCTCTATCCCGATTTTGTAGGTGACTTCAACGCCTTACTACTACCCGAAGAGCGCATTGAACTGAAAGAAGGCGAACTACTTAATACCGAACTACGCATACATGCCTTGATAAGACTCGGCATCACAGACAGCGTGAAGATAGCGGACTTCCTCCATTGTTCCGCACAAACGGTTTATAACAACCGGCTTCGCACCCGGAATAAATCCATTATCCCGAAAGAAGATTTTATAAATGCAGTGAAAAAGCTCGGAAAATACAAAGCGTAAGCCCTGCTCTCTACTACCGATTCCACTTAAAGAGTTTACTTCCGAGCCTCTCATTTTCAGAAAACAACACTAATAATCAATCACTTATCAATTTTAACAGTTTACTTCGCCTGTTTACCTCGCAGAGTAAGCAACCTTTATTGCGCATACCTTTGCCACAGAGATCCAAACTAAAAACTTATGTTAACTATTAAACGAATCATGAAGAACAAAAGAAAAGAAAAACGCTCATGCAGACTCATTCTTGCCTGCTGCGCTTTGTTACTGTTCATTTCGGTAAATGCATTTGCACAACAGCAAGTCACAGTCACCGGAAACGTGAAAGATGAAAAGGGAGAACCCATCATCGGAGCTAATGTCATTGTGAAAGGCACTGGTACAGGAAGTGTCACCAATGTAGAAGGAGACTTTTCATTGGCGAATGTACAGAATGGCGCCACTCTTGAAATCTCTTTTATCGGCTATCTGAACCAGGATGTGAAAGTCAACGGCACGAAACCTGTCAGCATTATCCTGAAGGAAGACACTAAGATGCTGGATGAGGTAGTAGTGGTAGGTTATGGTGTGCAGCGCAAGTCGGATATGACAGGTGCAGTTGCTTCCGTAAATACCAAAACACTGGAAAATCGCCCGCAGACCAACATCATCCAATCTTTGCAAGGTGCTGTACCGGGCCTGAATATCTCAGTGACCGGAACCAATGCGGAAGGCTCTTCCACCAAGACCCGCATCCGCGGCGAGAACTCCATCACGGCAGACAACAAACCACTGGTTATTCTGGACGGTATTCCCTTTGATGGTCCCTGGTCCGAAATCAATCCGAACGACATCGAATCCATTGAAGTATTGAAAGATGCTTCTTCGGCTGCCATCTACGGTGCACGCGGTTCGAACGGTGTCATCCTCATCAGCTCCAAGAGAGGTGAAAAAGGCAAACTGACCGTATCCTACGACACCTACATCACCATTGACAATCCCATCAACTTCCCCAACCTCATGAATGGAGCAGAATTCTGGAAGTATAAGACGGAAGCATTGAAAGATGCCAACACCACCCCGCCCACTGAAAGCAATCCCGAACCGTGGATGGGATCTATGACCGCTACAGAATTGCGTATGCACGAATCCGGCATGGATACCGACTGGCTGGACCTGGCAACTCGCACCGGTTTCAAGCAGCAGCACAATATCTCTTTCCGGGGTGGCGTCAATAAGACCAACTATTTTGTCTCACTGAACTATACCGATGTGAAAGGTACTGCCGTAGGCAACCAATTCAAACGCTACAACATCCGTTTCAACCTCGATCAGGAGTTCACTTCCTGGTTTAAGTTCTCTACCAGCACCCAGTTGGGACGCTACGACCGAAGTGGCAGCAGTGCTTCTTTCTCCAGAGCATTCCGCATGAATCCCCTGGCAGAAGCTTATGACGAAGAAGGCAACATCCGTTCCGCTGCCTGGGAAGATTCCAGCGAAGCTTTCTCTGTAAACCCCTTAAGCAGCCTCAACAACAAGAGCAACGACATACGCTCTAAAGTCATCACCAACAACGTGGTAGAAATAAAGTTGCCGTTCGTCCCCGGACTCAGCTATAAGCTCAATACCGGCTATACGTACCAGAACAGTAGTTGGAAACAGTATCAGGGAATGGATACTTACTACGGCGCACGCTCCAACGGTATTCTGAACACCGACGACTGGCATTCACAAGAGTGGATTCTGGAAAACATCATCACTTACACCCGTGAATTCGGCAAGCACCGCATCTTCTTCACCGGTCTGTATTCTGCACAAAGCTACGAGAAAGAAGGCAACGGAATGGAAGGCAAAGACTTTCCGAACGATGTGATGTACTATTACCAGATATCCAAAGCCGCCACCATGTCCGGCAGTTCCAGCTATACCAAGCAAAACCACATCTCTCAGATGGCACGTCTGAACTACTCATACGACAGCCGTTATTTGTTGACACTGACTGCACGCCGTGACGGCTACTCCGCATTCGGCAACCAATCCAAGTTCGGTGTATTCCCCTCCATGGCTATCGGCTGGAACATTTCCAATGAACATTTCTTCCAGGCAAGCCCGTTGGCAAAAGTGGTGAGCAACCTGAAATACCGCCTGTCATGGGGTAAGAACGGTAACGAAGCGGTAGGCGCCTACACTACATTGCCTGACCTTTCCACCTTCAATTATCTGAAAGATGAGCATACCCCAAACTACGGTTTCTATCCTTCCAAGCTGGCTTCTCCTTCGCTGGGATGGGAAACTACACAATCCATCAATACCGGTATCGACTTCCAACTGTGGAACGGACGTATCCAGGGAACATTCGACATGTACTGGTCGAAGACAAGCGACCTGTTGCTGAACCGCTCCATTCCCACCATCAATGGTACGGGAAACATTACCGAGAATATCGGTGAGACCAAGAACCGCGGTTTAGAGTTGCAGATTACTTCCAACAACATTGCCAAGAAAGATTTCGACTGGTCCACTACCTTCAACCTGTCGCACTACAAGACAAAGATCGTGAATGTAGGTCTCTACGATGCCAACGGCAACCCCATGGATGACATTGGTTCCAGATGGTTCATCGGCCAGCCCATCAGCGTGAACTACGACTACCGCTTCATTGGTATCTGGCAGATCACCGACCCGTCTAATCCGAACGGACAGCAAGACCCGAACTATCGCTACTCCATCCCCGGATATATGAAGTACCATGACAAGGACGGTGTGAACGACATCACCCCGGCAGACAAGGAAATCATCGGCTCGGCAATCCCTAAAGTAACAATGGGTATGACGAATACTTTCCGCTACAAGAATGTCAGTCTGAGCGTATTCCTCAATGCCCAACTGGGACAGACAGCCAACAACTGGCTTTACGACGTATCTCACAACTCCTATCGCCAGAACCGCCTCATGGTAGACTTCTGGACACCGGAGAACCCTACCAACAAGTACCCGAAAAACTCACTGGATACTTCTGTAAACCCAATGAGCGCAGGTTTCTACGAAAAGACCGATTTCCTCCGTGTGCAGGATGTCACGCTGGCCTACCGTGTTCCTCAACGTTGGTTAAAGAAGATTTCCCTGAACCGCCTCGAAGTATATATGAATATCAAGAACCTGGCAACCTGGACAAGCTGGACCGGCCTCGACCCGGAATTTATCAGCGACCAACAGTCCACTCCGCAGGTACGTTCATTCACATTCGGTCTGAAACTTGATTTATAAACCGCTAAAACAAAGAGAAACAGTATGAAAAAGCTAAAATATACACTGATAGCACTACTCGTGCTCTGCATGACCGGATGCAATGAATCCAGCTTCCTGGAAGAAGATCCGCGTGCTTCACTCTACCCTGAAAATCTGTTAGTAGATTACAGCGGGTTCCAATCCATGGTAACCAGCCTCTACGGAATGATGCGTAACGAATACCGCCGTGCCGATGCACTCGGTGGCGGTCTGCCGCTCGTTCTGCACTCTGCATGGGGTTGCGGTGTGGACAATTCATGGAGTAATAACTCACACAGCGACTTTAAATACATGTACTATCCGTCGCAAATCAACCAGACGGACTTGCAGATATTCCAGAACATCTTCCAATGGTGTTACCGCATCATCAACACGGCAAACATGGTGATTTCACGTGCCGAAGGCAGTGGTATCGACTGGAAAGGAACCGAAACCGAAGCTGCCGCCCACAAGAATAAGATCATCGCACAGGCCCGCTTCTTCCGCGCATGGGCTTACCGCCATCTGACGTATTCATTCGGTGCCGTACCTTTGTCCACCGAAGAAATTACAGGTATGAACTACCGTAACGACTGGGAGCGCAACTCCGTAGAATCCATCCGTGAAGTCATGGAACAGGACTTTGCTTTCGCCATGAACAATTTACCATTGCGTGAAGAAAGCAACAGTAAGATTTCAGGAGCCATGGCACGCCATTATCTGGGTGAACTATATCTGGCAATGGACCAGCCCTCCAAGGCAGTCGAAGTTTTGAAGCCACTGGCAGAAGGTTCCGAATACAGTTTGATAACCAACCGTTTCGGCAAGAACTCCGCCAATCCGGGCTGTCCGTTCATCGACGTATTCCGCACACCGATGTATGCGGACGGAAACACAGAGGTTTTATACACTTTTGTCAACACGGAACCGGAAAACAGTGCTTTCGGTACAGCCGAGGTTTACATGAAGAGTACATATAAGAACTATTACTCCAACGATGGTGTCATCAACAAGAGCAACAAGTACGATCCCGACTATACAAGCGGTGCAGCCACCTGGCCTCAGGTGTTCTGGATAAACAACGGTGGTAAAGGTGCCGGACGTTGCGTACCTTCAAGAGGTGCTTTCCGTCTCTACAACTATAAAGATCAGGGAACTCAGGACGACCGTGTATCCGATTATGCAGTGGTATGGACTATTAATGAGAAGGGTGCCGATGGCAAGATTACGGAATTCCTTAACAACGGTAAGATGGTGGTAGACACCACTGTAACCGCCGCTATGCTGGATGATAATAAGACAACCATCAAGAAGTATAACTGGCCCACTACCCGCAAATGGGATTACGTGGCACCATTGCTGGCAAATGGTGACAAGGATGGATGTTATCAGGATATTGTTTATCTCCGCCTCGCCGACACGTACTTGCTTTATGCGGAAGCCTTGCTGAAAAACAATCAGGCAGGTGAAGCCATCAAATGGATTAATAAGGTGCGCAATCGTTCCAATGCCATCAGCATCACAGAAGCTGAACTCACCGCAGGAGGCGTAGATTTCATTCTGGACGAACGTAGCCGTGAACTTCTTTCCGAAGAAGAACGCCGCCACACCCTGATTCGCGTAAGTCAAGAGAAAGGTGGAGATGAACGTGATGTGAACAATTACTTCAAACGTCGTATGCGACAATTGAATGAGATTGCAGGACGCGATGCACGAGGCATGAATTCGTATGATACACCTGTGTTGTTCCCGATTCCGCAAGAGTTCATTGATTCCAATACAGGTCGCCAGTTGGAGAATAATCCGGGGTACTTATAAGACAGTAGAACAATGATTAAATAGTGCTATCCCAATTCTCCTCCTCACAAAAGGAGGAGAATTGAGACACTTCATTTAATGCATTCCTGTCCCATCCCCGATCACTCCCCAAAAAACAATTTATAATCCAGAACCAATCAGATTATGTCAGTCGTAGCCTTCCTTCTCTGTATATTGGTGACCACCGTCACCGCTATTTACCTCTACCGGAAACTGAACCCGCAAGGAGTTTTGATGCTGGCCGGACTTGTGATGTTGACATTCGCCCTCATCCTCAATGTCCAACCCATCATTCCGGATAAATCCACCGGCAGCGTTGTTTTCGATTTGGTGAAAGTGGTGGAAGAAACATTCATCGGCAACCTGTCCCGCGCAGGACTGATGATTATGACCATCGGCGGCTATGTAGCCTTTATGAATCACATAAAAGCCACCAATGCCCTGGTGCACATCTCCATGAAACCGTTGGGGTTCTTTCGCCGTTATCCCTACCTGGCAGCTACCGTCACCATTCCCATTGGCCAGTTGCTCTTTATCACTACCCCCTCGGCAGCCGGATTAGGACTCTTGCTTGTCGCTTCCGTTTACCCCGTCCTCATCGGATTGGGAGTAAGCCGCCTCACCGCATTATCCGTCATTGCCGCCGCAACGCTGTTCGACCAGGGCCCCGGCTCGGCAAACACAGCCCTTGCCGCCGAACTTATCGAGCAGACCAACGTAGCTTATTTCATTACCCACCAACTCCCATTGGTTATCCCTACCACCTTGGTAGTCATGACCCTGTTTTACTTCAACAATAGGTATTTCGATAAAAAAGAAGCCGCCAGGCAGAGTACGGAAAATAGCGAAACAACAGAAGTCCCGCAGACCTCTGCCAAACCGGATATTCCATTAATATTCGCCATGCTTCCCATACTTCCACTTGCGCTTCTCATTGTATTTTCGCCCTATGTGGGCCTGTTCCAGCCTCCCATAACGCTCAATACAACGACCGCCATGCTATTTTCCCTCTTTGTCTCACTCGTATTCGTAGGTTGCCACACACGCAATATACGAAAAACCTTTGACGCCTTCTCCAGCTTCTGGAAAGGGATGGGAAATGTCTTCGGAAGTGTCGTGACACTGATTGTTGCCTCCGAGATATTCTCCAAAGGACTGATTAGCCTCGGCTTCATCGACTCGCTGGTAGATTACTCCACGCATATAGGACTTTCCGGCATTGCCATCGCAGCAGTCTTCGCCCTGATAATCTTCTGTGCGGCCATGCTGATGGGAAGCGGAAACGCGGCTTTCTTCTCGTTCGGCCCATTGTTGCCCGGAATTGCCGGACAGTTGGGTATGCCTGCCTATTCCCTCGTGCTTCCCTTGCAGTTATCCGCCAGCATGGGGCGTGCCGCATCCCCCATAGCGGGAATCATTGTCGCCATTGCCGGTGTGGCGGGTGTATCGCCCATTGAACTGGCAAAGAGAAACACCCTGCCCCTTATAGGCAGCATCCTGTTCCTGATAGCTTATCATTTCATAACACTATAAAACAACTCCGAATCATGTTCACACTCATTAAAAATGCAAACTTATACTCTCCGGAGCATCTCGGCATGAACGACGTTCTACTGGCAGATGACAAAATAGCCCTCATAGACCGGAAGATAGAATTGACCGGTATTCCGTTGAATACCATAGACGCCGGCGGGTGTACCGTCACCCCCGGCTTTATCGACCAGCACGTCCACATCACCGGTGGCGGCGGACAAACTGGCTATGCTTCCTTAGTCCCCGACGTCTCTATGAGCGAACTGGTGGCTTGTGGAACCACCACCGTGGTAGGGCTACTCGGCACGGACGGTTTCGTAAAAGAACTGACCACCCTTTACGCCAAAACCAAAGCCCTGGAAGACGACGGCCTCAGTGCCTACATGCTTACCAGTTTCTACGGATTGCCTCCCAAAACACTGATGTCCTGCGTAGCCGACGATCTCATCTTCATCGACAAAGTGATTGGTTGCAAACTCGCCATGAGTGACGATCGCAGCGCTTTCCCCACCGAACTGGAGATACTGCGCCTCATTAACCAGGTACGCCTCGGCGGTTTCACTTCCGGCAAAGGAGGTATTCTGCATATTCATCTGGGAGCCTTGCCCGATGGTATCACTCCGTTACTGGATATCGCCCGCAAGTATCCCACGCTGATTTCCTACCTCTCGCCCACCCACCTGATACGCACGGAAGCCTTATTCCGGCAAGCCGTAGAATTTGCCTGCATGGGTGGCATGGTAGATTTCTCCACCGGAGGAACCAAATTCGACGCTCCCCACCGCTGCGTCATGAAAGCCCTCGAAGCCCACGTGCCCCTCGACCGCATCACCTTCTCCAGTGACGGCCGTGGCGGAGTGCGCCGCACCAATCCCGAGACAGGAGAAACGACCTATCGCCCCGCCCCCCTGCACCTCAACTTGCAGGAGATGACATTGCTCGTAAAAGAAGGTCTTCTGCCTCTGGAACAGGCGCTGCCCCTTATCACCAGCAATCCGGCACGCAACCTCAAACTGCGCACCAAAGGCAGAATAGCCGCCGGTTTCGATGCCGACCTTTGTTTCCTTGATTCCGAACTTCAACTGACGCACGTCATAGCACGCGGCAAACTCGTCCTAAAAGACAAGGAAGTCATTAAAAAAGGGAGGTATGAAGAATGAAAAGATTAATTCTACTTCTTGCTATTGTCTTTCTGGCCGCCGGACTCCGTGCCGCCTCCGTGCTTCCCGTAGGTGAAGGCAAGTTCACCTACAAAAACTATCCCCCCTTTTCCGACCGTCCGGTAGATGTGCACTACTACATTCCGGCTTCGGGCGATGTGCGCCGTATGCCCATTGTTTTTGTCTTCGAAGGTGCCGACCGCGGTTACACCTATCTACTCAAAACCTGGAAGCAGGAGGCAGAGAAGCATAAATTCATGGTCTTCATTCCCCACTTCGATCTGGAAAGGTTTCCTTTGTCCGATTATCAGGAAGTCGGTGTCATGGACGACAAGGATCATACGATACGTCCGGCTGAAAAGCGAACTCCGGCACTGGTTGATAAAATCTTCGAGTACGTCCACCAATCTTCAGGTAGTGAACGGAAAGGATATATGATTTACGGTCACTCAGCCGGAGGCCAATTTGTGCAGCGATTCATGCTTTTCCATGACAGCCCGTATGTGGAGAAAGCTGTTATCGGCAGTCCGGGATGGTACACTTTCCCCGATGCTTCGCAAGATTTTCCCTACGGAGTACGCAACATTCCGTATGTCACCCCTGAAACAATCAGGAAGTATCTTGCCAAACCGATTATCCTCCAACTGGCTACGGGAGACACCATCCGCGAATCTTATTTAAGGAAGACTCCCGAAGCCGAAGCACAGGGATGCAACCGTTACGAACGTGGCAATCAGTTCTATCAATATCTCCACCGGATAGCAGCCGAACACAACTGGCCCTGCAACTGGCAGAAAATAGAAGAACAAGGCATCGGACACCACTCCACCGGAATGGGCAGACGTGCCGTTCCTGTCATGTTGGGAGACTCTCTCCGTGCGCTGTTCATAGGTAACAGCTACACACAATACAACCGTTTAGTCCGACAAGTGCAGGCCCTTGCCGCCTCCACCGGTCACAAGCTTTCTGTAAAATTAGTGGAACACGGCGGCTGGACATTGAAAAAACATGCCGCCAACCCTGAAACCCTGGATGCCATTCGTGAAGGAAACTGGGATTTCGTCATCCTACAAGACCAAAGTAAAGCGCCTGCCCGCGAAAAGGAATGGGTGCGGGAAAATGTGTACAAGCCTGCCCATTCCCTCGACAGCCTGCGCCGCCTCTACAATCCGAAAGGAAAAACCGTCTTCTACATGACCTGGGGGCACGACATTGATACGTATGCCGAAATGCAACAACGACTGGCTGAAAGTTATTTGGAGATGACCGCACAACTGAATGCCTGGTGTGCCCCCGTCGGCATCGCCTGGAAGCGTGTCCGCACGGAAAATCCAAGCATCACGCTTTACAACAACGATCACAGCCACCCTTCCCGACAGGGTTCTTATCTTGTCGCCAATGTATTCTGCAGCGTATTTTTTCAGAAACCCTATACAGGTACTTATTATGCCGGACTACCTGAAGAGGAAGCACTCTATCTGCAACGTATTGCGCAAGAAACCGTATTCAGCAACCCTTCTCTCTGGAATATCCAGCCCACGGTGCAGCCGGAAGAGGTAACCCGCCGCTTCTATCCCGAACCGGAACAGCAATATTCCACTCCCACCCTCGGCAAGCCGCTTGAAGAAGGTCTGGCTTCCTTGTTCGAGATAAACAGATATTTGAAGGATTTAGCCGACAAGCATCCCGGTAAGGTTACGCTGTCCGATATAGGAAAGACTCCACAGGGCAGGGATATCCCCGTACTCTATTTCGGAACTCCCAACGAAAAAAAGAAAATAAGAGTCTGGATACAAGCAGGACTGCACGGCAACGAACCTGCCGGGCCGGAAGCAACCTGTATGCTTGTCGATTATTTACTGAATACGCCCGAAGGTACTGAACTACTGAAAAAGGTGTCTCTTGCGCTTGTACCTGTAGCCAATACGGATGGTTATGCCATGCAAAGCCGTAAATCGGGCAGTGGGTATGATTTGAACCGGGATCAAAGTAAACTTGCCGATCCGGTGACTCTTCTTCTTAAAAAAGCGTACAAGGAATGGAATCCCGAAATAGCGCTGGACATCCACGAATTCAATCCTTTCCGCAAGGAGTTTGAATTGCTGCGGGGTACTAAAGTAGCTACGGCCGCCGATGTCCTTTTCCTACCCAGCGGGCATTTGAACATCCCTGCCGGAATACGTACACTTTCCAACGGCTTATTCCGTGAAGAAGCAGAGAAGGCATTGGAGGCTAACGGTTATCATTCAGGCTTTTACTTTACACCCAGTGTCAGGAATGATAGTTTGTATGCAATGAAAGATGCTAAGAGTCCACAATCCAGTTCCACGTTTCAGGGGCTTACCAATGCGGTATCTCTGTTCATAGAAATCCGTGGAATAGGATTGGGAAGAGCGTGTTTTGCCCGTCGTGCGGAATGTGGTTTTCTGGTATCCCGCAGTCTTTTAGAAACAGCGGCTCTTCATTCAAAAGAAGTAAGAAGCGGGATACGAAAGGCAGCGAAAGAGGCTTGCAGCGGAAAGAGTGATATATCCGTCACTTTTCAATCCACACGGACAGAGCTTCCCGTTACATTTATAGATCTTACTAAGAACGAACGCTTTACGGAGACTCTACTTACTTTCGATGCGCTTCAACTGAAAGCTGAGTTAGTACGCAAACGTCCCAAAGCATATATTCTGCCGGATACCTGCCGGATGCAAGCAGAGAAATTGCGGGCTTTAGGAATAGAGGTAGAAGAGATAGGAAAACCCTTCACAGCCACTGTAGAGAAGTATATGGTTACCGGATACAAGAAAGCTACCAAGGAATGGGAAAAGATTTATCCGGTCACAGTATCTACACGGATGATAAAGGAAAAGAAGAGCTTCCCGGCAGGTTGTTTCATCATTCGTCTTTCACAGAAGAATGCGAACCTTGCGGTAACGCTCTTAGAACCGGAGTCCGTGAATGGCTTTGTCAATTTCGAGGTGTTTCATACAGAGTTGGGGAAAGAATTACCGATATACAGGAAAAACTAAAGAGTTACTGATAGACAGGGAAAGCTCCTGACCCCGTATTCTTTTATAAGACCGGAAAAATCCGGCATACCCGCTCCCCGATTTCCAGGAACTTTTCCTATCTTTGTAGTGTTGTTGCATTTATCCCGATAATTATGATGTATATGGAAGAAGTTAAACGAATACCTTATGGTGTGTCCAACTTTGTGGATGTCATTGAACAGAACCAGTATTATGTGGACAAGACGATGTACCTGCCTTTGTTGGAGGATCAGCCCAGTAACTTGTTCCTCATCCGTCCCCGGCGCTTCGGCAAGAGCATCTTCCTAAGTATGATGAGTGCATACTATGACATTGCCCGAAAGGATGATTTCGAACGTCTTTTCGGCAACCTCTGGATAGGTAGTCATCCCACCCGCCTGCAAGGTACATTCCAGATTATGTCGTTCGACTTCTCACGGGTAGGAGGTAGCAGGGAACAATTGGAAGTGAATTTTCAGATTTACTGCACCGGAGAGCTGAACATCTTTATGAACAAATACCATGACTTCTATTCCGACCACATCCGGGCTCAGTTCGAAGCAGCTCCCACCTTCGAGGCCAAGCTGCAAGTGATACTGGGAGAAGCCCACCTACGCAACTATCCCCTCTATCTCATCGTCGATGAGTACGACAACTTCACGAATGTGGTACTGAACGAGCATGGCGAAAACGTTTATCACACCCTCACCCATGCCGACGGTTTTTACCGTAATGCTTTCAAAAAGTTCAAGGGTACTTTCGACCGCATCCTTATGATGGGCGTCAGCCCCGTCACACTGGACGACCTGACAAGCGGCTTCAATATTGGCTGGAACATTAGTACCAAACAGCAATTCAACACCATGCTGGGATTCTCCGAGACGGATGTACGCCAGATGTTCCAATATTACAAGGATTGCGAACAACTAAAGGGTGACATCGACGAAATGATAACTGAGATAAAACCGTGGTATGACAATTATTGCTTCTCTAAACCGAGCTTGACTTGCGACCCGAAGATGTTCAATTGTGACATGGTGCTTTATTATTTAAGGGAAAGAATTGATACCGGAAGTGCTCCCGAAGAAATGATTGATCCCAATACCCGCACGGACTACAGCAAGATGAAGAAACTCCTCAACCTCGACCATCTGGACGGTGACCGTAAAGGCGTCATCCGCCGTATCGCGGAAGAAGGACAGATTGTAGCAGACTTAGCCCTCTCCTTTCCCGCCAAGGACCTGGTTAACCCGGAACTGTTCACCAGCCTACTGTTCTACTACGGTATGCTTACCATCATCGGTACCCGTGGCGACCGTCTTATTCTGGGCATCCCTAATAATAATGTACGTAAACAATACTACGATTATATGCTGGAGCAATATCAGAATAAGGAGCGCATCAGCCTGAACGACCTGAAGAACCTGTACGATAACATGGCCTTCGACGGTGACTGGCGTCCTGCCATGGAGAAGATTGCCTACGATTACAAAGAGAATTCCTCCGTACGCAGTCTGATTGAAGGCGAGCGTAACATTCAGGGCTTCTTCCAAGCCTATCTCAGCATCAATTCCTATTACCTTACTGCGCCCGAAGTAGAGTTGAACCACGGCTTTTGTGATTTGTTCCTGATGCCTGACCTACAACGCTATCCCGAAGTGGAACACAGCTACATTCTGGAGTTAAAATATCTTCCTGCCAAGGACTATGACGCCAAAGGCGAAGCCCAGTGGAAGGATGCCGTAGCACAAATTCACCGCTATGCCGAAGGCCCTAAGGTACAGTTGATGTGTCAAGGGACAACGCTGCATTGCATCGTGATGCAGTTCTCCGGCTGGGAGTTGGCACGAGTAGAAGAGGTGTGACTATGTAGTGAATTATTTCAGTCCTTCCAATGTCTCACCAACCACACCAAATCCCTTGTTGTCTCTTGAATCCTCCACCACAGTACTTTCAGCCTTGGAGGTCGGTGCATTGGCAAATACAGTCTCCACAAACCACTTTCCAGATCAAGGATAAAATACACTTTCCCACGGCACATCACATAAAGAAAATCACCTTTCACAAAGGCACTGTACACGGAATCAAGCGGTAATTTACATCCGCATTTTTCTTCCGGAAAGTCTTTACAGGGAGGTTCCAGCTTAATGCTGGCATAGTCGGAGTCGAGCGTAAAACCATATTTTATACTTAATGGGTAGAGCACTTCCCATATCTCGTGTTTCCTCTGTTCTACCATGCAGTGGATGGCCTCTGTTATCATTTCATCCTTCGGGGTATTCATGTCTTCTTCGGATTTTAAATATTTAAAATCGCCCTCATCCCCCTTATACAAAAAGAAGTCGGACGTATAGTTCATATTTATGTAACGAAAGGCACTGGTATACCCACAGAACTCATAAACATGCTTGCACGCCCGACCCTTTTTGGTCTGCGTGAAACATCTTTATTGAAGTTCTGTTTCTTGACTTAAATAAAATTACCAGTTTTTTTCGTTATCAAAAATAGCTTCAACACGCCGCATTTCTCTTCGGCTAATGCAAAGATAGATGAATTGCAGGGAATAGCCAAAAGGAAGAATGCTTTTTTATGGGATCAGAAAAAGAATAATACATTAACAGAATTCTTCCCTTGTTTAAATTCGTAATAACCACTCCGCACTTGCAACAATATCTCAAACTTTTGAGACAGAACTAATAAAGCCCTTTCCATCTAACAGCTAATTTTGTACATAATAACCAAGTGAAATCAACCCAAAACATCATATCATGAAAAACCTCACCTATCTCGGATTATTATCCGTTCCCTTCTGCCTTGGACAACATGCCCATGCACAGTCATCCCCTCACCCCGACACACAACCCCAGCAAAAGCCGAACATCATTTTCATCCTCGCCGACGATATGGGCTATGGAGATGTCTCCGCCTACAACAAAGACTCACATATCCAAACCCGCCACATCGACCAGATGGCCGCCAACGGCGTAATGTTCACCGATGCTCATTCCTGTTCAGCCGTCAGCACCCCCACCCGCTACGGCATCCTCACAGGGCGCTACAACTGGCGTTCCAGCCTCAAAAGCGGTGTACTCTACGGCTACTCCCGCCCCATCATCCCCACCACCCGCAGCACCATGGCATCCATGCTGAAAGCAAACGGATATACCACCGCCTGCATTGGCAAATGGCATTTAGGCTGGAACTGGGGCACAAAACCGGGACATGAGAAACTCGACGCCAACGCCCTCAACGACGAAGACGTGGACTACTCCAAACCCATCACCAACGGTCCTGCCGACTTAGGCTTCGACTATTTCTACGGCTTCTGCGGCTCCCTCGACATGGCTCCTTATGTATACATAGAAAACCGCCAGCCCACCACCACCCAAATAGGCACCGTACCCGCAGGAAAGAAACCGGGCTTCTGGCGTGCAGGCGCCATAGGCAACGACTTCAACCACCAAGACTGTCTGCCCAACCTGACCCACCGCGCAGTAGACTACATCAACCGCCACGCGCAAGACGAACGCCCCTTCTTCCTCTATCTGCCCCTGCCCGCCCCGCATACCCCCATCCTGCCCGCCGAAGCCTTCAAAGGAAAAACCGGACTGGGTGATTACGGCGACTTCGTCCTGATGGTGGACGATGTAGTGGGACAAGTGCGCGAAGCCCTGCGACGCAACGGCATAGACTCCAATACCATCGTAGTCTTCACCACCGACAACGGTTGCTCTCCCGCCGGAGGTATCCCCGAGATGGCAGCTAAAGGACATCATGCCAACTACATCTGGCGAGGCATGAAAGCCGATCTCTTCGACGGCGGTCACCGCGTACCCACCATCGTAGAATGGGCCAACGGTGCAGGCCGAGGCACTTGTACACAAACCGTCTGCCTCAACGACTTCTACGCCTCTTTTGCCGCCCTCAACCATTATCCCCTGAAAGATAACGAAGCGGAAGACAGTTACAACATTCTTCCCCTCATCCGGAATCCGCACCACATACCAACCATCCGTGAAGCCACCGTGCACCACTCCATCCGCGGAGAATTTGCCATCCGTAAAGGAGACTGGAAACTGTTGTGTTCCCCCAGTTCCGGCGGTTGGAGCTATCCCAAGCCGGGTGTGGACAAGGAAGCCATTGCCCAGCTCCCACCGATACAACTCTATAATATGAAAGACGATCCCACCGAAAGCAAAAATGTCTATCAGGAACATCCCGAAATAGTCAGCGAACTGAAAGATCTGTTGCAAAAGTACATCCACGAAGGCCGTAGCACTCCGGGAAAAGCACAGTCCAACGATGCCGTGAACAAATGGGAGCAAATCAAGGGAATCATGCACGACGATTGATGGATTTCCGGCAGAAAAAGACAACCGGAAGCACTCGTCTGAAAGCTAATTTTGAAGAAGAAATAAAAAAAATATCATTTTTTGCTTGCATATAAGAGAAAAGTATTACTTTTGCCACGAAATTAAAAACAAAAAGAAAACGAAAGTATGAATTTGTTTACTTATACATATTACTTCTTTTTTTACTTTTACTTTAGCCAGAAAGTAGAGCGGGAGTTTGTATGTGTCAAGTGACAGTGATGCTTAAGAACTGAATAGAGAACTAAAGTAATATACTTAATCCCGCTCCATTGTATGGAAGCGGGATTTTTTATTTTAAAGAAACAGTATGAAAAGAATAGCCATTCAAGGAACATTAGGGTCGTATCACGACATTGCCGCACACAAGTACTTCGAAGGAGAAGAAATAGAGTTAATCTGTTGCGCTACTTTTGAGGACGTGTTTGCAGCCGTGAAGAGGGACAGCAAGACCATAGGAATGTTGGCAATAGAGAATACCATTGCAGGTAGCCTGTTGCACAACAACGAGTTGCTGCGGCAGAGCGGAACACAAATCATAGGCGAATACAAACTACGCATTTCACACAGCTTTGTCTGCCTGCCCGATGAGGACTGGAACGATCTGACGGAAGTCAACTCCCACCCCATCGCACTGATGCAATGCCGCGAGTTCCTTGCCCAGCACCCGAAGATGAAAGTAGTGGAAGCGGAAGACACCGCCCTCAGCGCCGAAATCATCAAGCGGGAGAACCTGAAAGGACACGCCGCCATCTGCTCCAAGGCCGCTGCCGAGCGTTACGGCATGAAGGTGTTGCAGGAAGGCATCGAAACAAACAAGCACAACTTCACCCGTTTTCTGGTAGTTGCCGATCCCTGGCAAGTAGACGAAATACACCGCCATCCACACCCGGAAACCAACAAGGCAAGCATGGTATTCACACTGCCCCACACGGAAGGGAGCCTCTCGCAAGTACTGTCCATTCTTTCGTTCTACAGCATCAACCTGACCAAAATACAGTCACTGCCCATCATCGGGCGGGAATGGGAATACCAATTTTACGTAGACGTTGTTTTCGACAACCTACTGAGATATAAACAATCCATCGCGGCCATCACACCGCTAACCAAAGAACTTAAAATATTAGGCGAATATGCAGACGGAAAATCAAACATCTAAGATCAAGCCCGCCGACCGGTTGGCCAGCGTAAGCGAATACTACTTCTCCAAGAAGTTGAAAGAGGTGGCACAAATGAATGCCGAAGGAAAAGACGTAATCAGCCTCGGAATCGGCAGTCCCGATATGCCTCCCTCGGAAGCAACCATACAGACCCTGTGCCGCGAAGCACAAAATCCTGACGGACACGGTTATATGCCTTATGTCGGTATCCCCGAACTTCGCCGCAGCTTTGCCGCCTGGTATAAGAAATGGTACGGCGTGGAGCTGAATCCTAATACTGAGATACAGCCGCTCATCGGCTCGAAAGAAGGTATCCTGCACGTCACACTGGCCTTTGTCAATCCGGGCGAACAGGTATTGGTTCCCAATCCGGGCTACCCCACTTATACCTCATTGAGCAAGATACTGGGCGCGGAAGTCATCAACTACAACCTGAAAGAGGAAAACGGCTGGATGCCCGACTTCGACGAACTGGAAAAGATGGACATGAGCCGCGTAAAGCTGATGTGGACCAACTATCCGAACATGCCGACCGGAGCTAACGCCACCCCGGAACTTTATGCAAAACTGGTGGACTTTGCACGCCGTAAGGACATCGTGATTGTAAACGATAACCCGTACAGCTTCATCCTGAACGACCACCCCCTCAGCATCCTCAGTGTGCCGGGCGCCAAAGAGTGTTGCATCGAGTTCAACTCCATGAGCAAGAGCCACAATATGCCGGGTTGGCGTATCGGTATGCTGGCAAGCAACGCCGACTTTGTGCAATGGATCCTGAAAGTGAAGAGCAACATCGACAGCGGTATGTTCCGCGCCATGCAACTGGCAGCCGCCAACGCCTTGGAAGCCGAACAGGAATGGTACGACGGAAATAACAAGAACTACCGCAACCGCCGCCATCTGGCAGGGGAAATCATGCATGCACTGGGATGTACATACGATGAAAAACAGGTGGGTATGTTCCTCTGGGGAAAAATTCCCGATAGCTGCGCCGATGTGGAAGAACTGACTGAAAAGGTGTTGCACAACGCACGCGTGTTCATCACGCCGGGATTTATCTTCGGAAGTAACGGAAAACGGTATATCCGCATCTCGCTTTGCTGCAAAGACCATAAATTGGAAGAGGCATTGAAGCGCATCAGGGAGATGAAGTAATATATTTACAAAAAAGAAGTCCTGTAACACAAACCACTCACCGTTTTAAAAAACGTGCCCGACGTTTTTAAAGAATAAGGGCAACGTTTTTAAAAAACGAGGCCTGTATTTATTAACACGTTCGAAAGGCTTTATCGACGGGGGTTGCAGAGGGTTCAGAAGACACTGAGAAATATCTATACAATAAAAATATAATTGAACAAAAATAAAAGAATATGGAACTTGAATTAGAATCGATTTTGCTGCCGGGTATTGAGGACAAACGTCCTATGGTAATTGCAGGTCCTTGCAGCGCCGAAACAGAAGAACAAGTAATGTGCACCGCCAAGCAACTGGCCGAAAAGGGAATGAAGATATTCCGTGCCGGAATCTGGAAACCGCGTACCAAACCGGGTGGTTTCGAAGGTGTAGGCGTAGACGGTCTGGCATGGCTGAAAGAGGTGAAGAAAGAAACCGGAATGTACGTTTCTACCGAAGTAGCCACCTCGAAGCATGTATACGAGTGTCTGAAAGCAGGTATCGATATCCTTTGGATTGGCGCACGCACCACTGCCAACCCGTTTGCCATGCAGGAAATTGCCGATGCACTGAAGGGTGTGGATATTCCTGTGTTTGTGAAGAACCCGGTAAACCCGGATCTGGAACTCTGGATCGGTGCCCTGGAACGTATCAACAATGCCGGTCTGAAACGTCTGGCAGCCATCCACCGCGGTTTCAGCAGTTACGACAAGAAGTTGTACCGTAATCTGCCGCAATGGCATATCCCCATCGAGTTGCGTCGTCGCATCCCGAACCTGCCGATCATCTGCGATCCCAGCCACATCGGTGGTAAGCGCGAACTCATCGCACCGCTTTGCCAGCAGGCTATGGACCTCGGTTTCAACGGTCTGATTATCGAAAGCCACTGCAACCCCGACTGTGCATGGAGTGATGCTTCGCAGCAAGTGACTCCGGATGTACTGGATTACATCCTGAACCTACTCGTCATCCGTAAAGAGACACAGACCACAGAAAACCTCAGCGAACTGCGCAAGCAGATTGACGAGTGCGACAACAACCTGATGCAGGAACTTGCCAAGCGTATGCGTGTGGCACGTGAAATCGGTACGTTCAAGAAAGAACACGATATGACGATTCTGCAAACGGGACGTTACAATGAAATTCTGGATAAACGCGGCTCACAAGGTGTGCTTCTGGGCGTGGATTCGGAATTTATCAAGAAGGTATTCGAGCTGATACACGAGGAGAGTGTGAGGCAACAAATGGAAATTATAAACAAGTGATTAGCGACTGGTGATAAGTGATTAATGGCTACGCTATCTTTCACTTATCACTAATCATTAATACCTAAACACTAAATTTATGCGTATTTTAATACTCGGAGCCGGCAAGATGGGCTCTTTCTTTACAGATATTCTAAGTTTCCAACATGAAACGGCAGTGTTCGACGTGAATCCGCACCAGTTGCGTTTTGTCTATAACACGTATCGTTTCACCACGTTGGAAGAGATAAAGGACTTCGAACCGGAGTTGGTAATCAATGCCGCCACGGTGAGATATACGCTGGACGCATTCCGCAAGGTGCTGCCTGTGCTGCCCAAGGATTGTATCATCAGTGATATCGCCTCGGTGAAGACGGGATTGAAGAAATTCTATGAGGAAAGTGGTTTCCGTTATGTATCGTCGCATCCGATGTTTGGCCCTACGTTTGCCAGCCTCAGCAATCTGAGCAGCGAGAATGCTATCATCATCAGTGAAGGTGACCACCTGGGAAAAATTTTCTTCAAGGACCTTTACCAGACGCTCCGCCTCAATATCTTCGAATATACTTTCGACGAACATGATGAGACGGTAGCCTATTCTCTGTCTATTCCTTTCGTCTCTACGTTTGTTTTTGCAGCGGTGATGAAGCACCAAGAGGCTCCGGGTACTACATTCAAGAAGCACATGGCTATTGCCAAGGGTTTGCTGAGTGAGGATGATTACTTGCTTCAGGAAATTCTCTTTAATCCGCGCACTCCCTCGCAAGTGGAAAATATTCGTCTGGAGCTAAAAAATTTGCTGGAAATTATCAGTACGAAGGATGCGGAAGGGATGAAGCAGTATCTGACGAAGATTAGGGAAAAGATAAAATAGATAGGTGGGATTAAGGGATTGGAGAGAGAAGAGGGTACGGAAAAGGAAGTGGGGCTTCTCTCTTCAATTTGTTAATAAAGAGAGGGGATGATATTTAGGATTGGGGGAGCATACTTATTTCTAAAATTATTTAAAATGTTGAATCTTGGCAGGAATTATATACAATTCTGTTGTAATTTGTTTCTCATCTTTGTATTTTTGAACCATTAGAAACAGCCTGTTGGCGTAGATACGAATATGCTCGATTGTTGTGATTTGTTTTCATTTTAGTATCTTTGAACCATAGGAAACAGTGGATTTATCCCTTATGTTGGAGCACTTGTGGTTGTGATTTGCTTTCATTTTAGTATCTTTGAACCATTGGAAACAGTGCAACAGTGGTACCGGTGACGGCTTCGGTAGTTGTGATTTGCTTTCATTTTAGTATCTTTGAACCATTGGAAACAGTGACTAAGAAATCAAAAGTACACTGTAAGAGTTGTGATTTGCTTTCATTTTAGTATCTTTGAACCATTGGAAACAGTTCCGTTGCGGATGATATGACCGGGTTGTAGGTTGTGATTTGCTTTCATTTTAGTATCTTTGAACCATTGGAAACAGTGCTATTTTTGAGATGGCTGGTGGTGGATATGTTGTGATTTGCTTTCATTTTAGTATCTTTGAACCATTGGAAACAGTGCTATTTTTGAGATGGCTGGTGGTGGATATGTTGTGATTTGCTTTCATTTTAGTATCTTTGAACCATTGGAAACAGTGTTGTCCTCTACCTTTTCGGCACTCAAACCGTTGTGATTTGCTTTCATTTTAGTATCTTTGAACCATTGGAAACAGTCGCAGCAAGCATTGTAAGCTATACCGTTGCGTTGTGATTTGCTTTCATTTTAGTATCTTTGAACCATTGGAAACAGTTTTCTTTTCCCGTTAAACCTTCCAATAAATGTTGTGATTTGCTTTCATTTTAGTATCTTTGAACCATTGGAAACAGTACAGAGAAGGATTTGTGCGCCGAGTTTATCGTTGTGATTTGCTTTCATTTTAGTATCTTTGAACCATTGGAAACAGTGCGTACTGCAAAGCTTTCTTTTGGGTTTACGTTGTGATTTGCTTTCATTTTAGTATCTTTGAACCATTGGAAACAGTACATAGAAGAACTGTACATCAACTCTGATGTTGTGATTTGCTTTCATTTTAGTATCTTTGAACCATTGGAAACAGTCTTATAAGCGGTTGCACCTTCTTTCAACGTGTTGTGATTTGCTTTCATTTTAGTATCTTTGAACCATTGGAAACAGTGTTTACTACAGCATTCTCATACGGAACTATGTTGTGATTTGCTTTCATTTTAGTATCTTTGAACCATTGGAAACAGTAGAGCTATTAACAGTATTGTTAACGGTATTGTTGTGATTTGCTTTCATTTTAGTATCTTTGAACCATTGGAAACAGTGGAAAAAGCAGTAGAAATACTGGTAGGTATGTTGTGATTTGCTTTCATTTTAGTATCTTTGAACCATTGGAAACAGTCCGTTGCCGGAGAACCCTCAGGCAGCCACAGTTGTGATTTGCTTTCATTTTAGTATCTTTGAACCATTGGAAACAGTGCGTACTTTCCGCAATGCTCTGAACCGTTTGTTGTGATTTGCTTTCATTTTAGTATCTTTGAACCATTGGAAACAGTGCCATTTCCATTTGCAGAATCAAGTCTATGTTGTGATTTGCTTTCATTTTAGTATCTTTGAACCATTGGAAACAGTACGAGAAGGGCGAAGCCCGGACACTCGCCAGTTGTGATTTGCTTTCATTTTAGTATCTTTGAACCATTGGAAACAGTCACCATTAGCGTTAGAATCGTATTCGATATGTTGTGATTTGCTTTCATTTTAGTATCTTTGAACCATTGGAAACAGTGAAGGGCGGATTGGTAGAAAAGGTTTTGGCGTTGTGATTTGCTTTCATTTTAGTATCTTTGAACCATTGGAAACAGTCGATAGTATGTTAGTCCTGCAATCAGACCAGTTGTGATTTGCTTTCATTTTAGTATCTTTGAACCATTGGAAACAGTTTAAACGCAGTGAAGCCTCCGACATCAATAGTTGTGATTTGCTTTCATTTTAGTATCTTTGAACCATTGGAAACAGTGAACCAACTATGCAACTCATCAATGTAATAGTTGTGATTTGCTTTCATTTTAGTATCTTTGAACCATTGGAAACAGTGTAATCACTCGCGAACAACAAAAAAATTAGTTGTGATTTGCTTTCATTTTAGTATCTTTGAACCATTGGAAACAGTTGGTTGACGGTAACAACACAGCGTTTATTGTTGTGATTTGCTTTCATTTTAGTATCTTTGAACCATTGGAAACAGTACAACCTACATTACAAATTGATTTTCAATTAGTTATAAACCATTTTTAAAATACAAAAACGATGCTGTTTTCAATTAAGAATCCCGCATTTAAGTGGGATTTCTTTTTCTAGAAAAGCTCTAATTGCTGACCGGGAGTATTTATATCCAAAGATTTTTTCCCATAAAACAACTCTATATTTCCAAATTGCTTATCTGTAATACACATAATTCCAACCTGCCCATGCTCCGGCAAGAAAGATTTAACTCTTTTTATATGAACTTCTGCATTCTCACTACTAGCACAATGACGAACATAAATAGAAAACTGAAACATAGTAAAGCCATCTTTCTGCAGATTCTTCTTAAAATCTACATATGCTTTCTTATCCCTCTTTGTTTCAGTAGGCAAATCAAATAATACAAGTACCCACATAATACGATATTCACTAAATCGGTTCATCTCACATTTCCGGATATAATATTCTACGCAATTCACCACTAAAGCATTTATACAAAGATGCAGTAGTTTGCCCCACCGCAACCATTAAAGGACTACGTTTACCAGAGATAATAACTTCTAGTGTAGGAATAGTCAGTAACTGAGCTTTTAACCCTTTCGTCAGTTCATTACAATTCATCCCCTCCTGCAATATTTTATAGACCAACTCATCAACATAGGGTCGATATGGTTCCATAATATCATCAGCCAGACAATAAGCATTATATCTATTATGATGATGTATTCCTAATGTAGGCAAAAGTCCACTGGCAACTAATCCACGTGCAACTACAGCTCTTAGAATCGCATATCCATAATTTAACAGATTATTAGGTGGAATCCCTTCCCTGTCTCTTGTAAACCCTTTTATTTTAAACAAATTTTTCCAATAATAGGCAGCTGCACGAGCTTCCAGATTATCAGAGTCCCCACTTTTCACATCAGCAGCCCATATAGTCATACACTTTACTTCTTCACCTGCGCATTTTTTCAATACAGCTGCTTGATTTTCAATCTTCATTCTTACAGTCTGTTGCCACAACTGTTTTATCAGAGGAAGAGAGGCATCCAACTGTTGACGAAACCGTTCATTTTGTGTCGTGTTTCCATATAAAGGAAGCATTAATCCAACCGGCATACTCTTACTGTCGCAAGTTATGATAGCACAATTGTTTTCAAGTAACGCTTCTAATACTCCTGAAGTAATAGTTATCTGCTTATTATCCAGTACTACTACACCAAGATCCTCTATTGGTTTAGTTACCTCTGATTGTTGTTTGAAGCCATCAGGTAAGGTGTCATTTTTCACAACCTCCGGCAATTTGATTACCAACTGTGCATTCCTCAAAGATAAATAAACAGGATTACCGAAATAAAGCGTTTTTTTAATCATAGTATTCTACTTTTTAAATTATCTACTACTCACTATCCGCTTCAAAAGACAATTGGGGCGGTTTTTCTCCTTTTCCTAAATTTGCTAAGAAGTTTCGAAAAGATATATTGCTTCTTCCTAACTCCTTCTCTGCTTGCTCATGAACTACTCTAGTTACATTACCTCCACGATTTACAACTTGCTTACTTTTTTAGATGTATTCGACTACTCTTTTGAGAGGATTTCCACTGTAACATGTTCGCCAAACATTGTGAAGACGGATAACTATACCACACGTCTGACAATCCAACCCTTAGGATAACCTTCTGCTCATAGAGTTCTTTCATATACTCTTGGGTAAGCTCTGACTTCTCTATCTCTTGCACACGTTCATCCCTCACCTGAGCTAGTCAAAGTTTAAAGTGTACTATTTTAGAAGAAATAGACTGTATAATACGAAATAATCCTTTATATATACTGCTTGAATTTTGCTCTTTTTAACATCCTATACTATCATTTGAACCGAGGTATAAAGTGTACCTTGGTTCAATGATAAACCTCGTCCCGTGAACACAATCGCTTTATATACTGTTTAAGATTAACACTATCAGTCAACGCCTCCGCCACATCGACAATTGAAAATTACCATTGTTACTCTTCTTCATTCCACGTAAAATGGATTTTCTTATCTTGAAACAACTAATATTATTCATTACCCTATATTTTTAATACTCACCAATCGATACTATTTGCCCAATATGATCAACTCTAACTTTCACTATTTTATCTAACCCTTTTGAACTACGAAAATCAGTCCATGTTATACCTTTTAGAGTTGAACTTGTATCTTTAATAGTAGTTTCCAAATGATGTCTAAAAACATAGTTTTTATAGGCAAACTTTTGTACCCTAAACAAATTAGGACTTATCAATGCATAATTCTCCGGATTCAACAAATCTACCTCTTTGGGATTGAATCCTGTCTTCTCATTGGGAAATACAAAATATTCATTTTGCTTCATACTAAACAGAAACTGCCATCCTTCACTTCTTCTATAATCCTTATCTATAATAGGTTGACCAAGGTTTGCCCGTGTCACCGCATCAAAGAAAGAAACCACTACTTCATCAAGTTCATACTTCGGATTACCTTCTTCATCAAGTACTATCTGTCCCACCTTGTCCAAGACAGGCTTTTTATAGATAGCCACATGATGATTGTTACCAGTATTCACAAAATCCACTGGGATTTTTCTTCCTTCTTTGCCCAAAATCAAGTTACCATCTTTATCTTTCTTTTCATGCAGCGATTGAGCATTGCTAATGCCTCGAATACTCACGCGTTTAATCGATATTCCTTTAGCTTCATTCAGCCATATTGGATTTTCATCCAAGTTGACGAATGCCTTTTTGGCATCTCCACCATACTCTTTTAGCCTTTTTTCCAAGACACTACGAATTTTCACATCTATCACCTTATCTATACTTAAATTGGGATCAATCGGCTTTCGTATAGTATAAACAGTTTCAAACTCTACCGTCTGTACTTTTTCCGGAACCATTTCTGTTTGATTCTCATCAAGATAGAGCGGATTCTTTTCCAATGTATTTTTACCAGTAAATGCTTTCTTTGGATCATTTCCAAAAGCCTCCAAACGTTTTAGTAAAGCATTCCGATAAGCAAGCTTACTTACAGTAGCAATCTTAGCAGCATCAAAAGCAGCATTCACCTTTTCTATTTTCGTGGCATATTGCCGATGACTTCCATAAACAGTTTCTAAATGTAGCTGTCCTCGCGGTGTTTGTTGCAGTTTCCTGTTTTCACCATTTTTTTTCTTTGTATGGTTTACATTAGAAGTAATTACCTTATTTTTAGCCTTGATAGATACCAACAAGTTTTCCAAATGGCGTTTCGCCTCAGCGCGAAATTGCGCCAAAGGCATGGGAGCAAGAGCCTTTCCATTTTCAAAGTAACGAGCCTTTATACCTGTAATATTAGCATGTTCCTTGGAGGCGGGCATCCAGGCAGCATTCTTATTATTATAGAATTGAATAAATACATCTTTTGTGAAAGCTACCGTCAGAGCATCCACCGCATGATGCCGATGGTCATTTCTCTTAGTCCAGTCCGTTATTTTTTTGATCTTTCTCCCATCTTTGTCCTCAAACATCTCTACCATACCAAGCTTTTCATATTTAGGCAGATTCAATTCTTTCATAAGATCCACAAGTTGCCAATCCTCACGCAATTTATCAGTTATGGAACCAGTAGTAGCCACCACTCTGCGACTAATTTCATTCAACATAGCAAAAGCTTTCTTGGAGATATACTGCGTATTCCGCAAATCCCGATCGATAAATCCTTCCGGAATATCTTTCTCTTCCATTTTTAATTTCCTAAGCTTTGTCCTTTTATCCTTGAATAAGGTCTCGCAACGATTGAGAAACTTCTCTAAACCATCATTTCCATATTTCTCTTTTACAAAATCATAAGCCGTCTTATTACCTTTTTCTATATTGATAGCCCTGTATTCCAAAGTTTTATTAGACAGTGAATCATCGAAAAGGCGAGCTTGCGGAATGACATGTTCAATATCAATCTCTTTACTGAATATTTTTTCTCTCGGAATATACTCATTAGAATACAAAGTCTTATACCCGTTATCTTTTAATTCTTCATAGAGTTTATAACGTATAATATCATTACGGCTAACATTCATCATGCCAAATTCTGTTCGCAGTAACTGACGGATTTCATCATGTTCACGAGTATTTCGTGCTATGGATTTTGTTAATTCTTCTCGTTCTTTAGCATTTTTCTTTAGTTCACGGGCTAGTTCCACACGAATTTCATCAGGTTTACCATAGGTATCAATGAGTGTATTAATCAGATTAACCATTTGGTTCAAAATCTTTTCAACCACAGGGTTACGCAGGCTATTCTTGGGAAGAATTTCCAATTTGTCCTTCAATATCTTATTTTCTATTTCATCTTTGGTCAATGAGGATTTGGAATGACGATACCCCGCATAGTCACATGCAACGTCATATTGATTACCTTCTTTCAAATAAGGTAGTATCTTTTTAATAGCCTTTGCACTCAGACTTCCGTAATCTTCTTGAAATGACACATTAGCAAGTTCTACAGCATACTCTTTTTCCACACCACAAAGCTGCATAATTTTCTCAAGCAGTTTACCATTCCCAGTCGGTGTATTATCCCCCTCAAAAGAATACAATAAATGCCAAAGTCTGAAATAAGACTGCCTCTCAAGCTCTTTATCCTCTTTACTCAAATCAATAGAAAGTAGTTCTGTATTCCATCCTAAATTAGTGAATATGGTTTCCAGCTTTTCTATAATCTCATCTGCAGATTTCTTAAAATCCACAGGTTCATAACCATACTTCTCAATCATCTTGCTGTATGCTGAGAAAAGAGCGAATCCTGTATGATTACCATCAATCTGCTTAAAATTCAGATCCAGTTCCTGGAAATTTTCGAACAACAGTTTCAGAACCTCAGCCTTTTTCATACTCTCTTTTACAAAAAGTTCCTTAGCCAGCAACTCTTTTTCTTCCTGATACAAAGACCGTTTTCCTTCTACGAGCAAAGGCTTTTCCGAGTTATCAAACAATGTAGAAGATTTATCTGCTTTCTTGCGTTTACTCTGTTTATCCCACGCAAAGACTTCAATATCATTCAAGGTTTGCCATATTTTAAACTCTTGGAATAACGGATGCGAACGGGGAATCACCCGACAGCCCACTGTCTTATTCTGTTTTCTGCCATCCTTTTCTACTATAACTTCTCGCTTCTCAAATTCGCAGAAACTTATTAATCCTTTTTGACTCTTCAGACGACGTTGATAAAAAATAATGATGTCACGAATTTCTTTCTTCAGTTCCACAGTCAACTCCTCATGAAACTCAGCCTGCCTCTCCCATATCCTGTCAAATTCATCCAAATAATCTTGCCGATAGAATACTCGGTTGCGCAAACTTACATTAGGGTCTTTTTCCAACTCAGACATCAAATACTGTCCAACCGTCTGACGATTGAAGTAAAGCTGCTTACTACGATCGCTGATTGCCCCCAGATAACCACTAGAAGCACTTATCTGACCATTGATTTCTTGTAGCACAATAGCAACTATTTCCGGATTTAGTTGTTCAGAAAGAGCTTGTACACGCCAACGATAATTTTCCAATTTTAATTCATTCCCTTTGGTATCTCGTTTAAGACCGACAAGCTTATACTCCTTTACTCTTTCTTCTGTCCTTGCCTCTTTCTCATTCCAAACAGATTCTTTTTCTGACCAAACAAAGAACTTTGCTAGAATGGCCCAAGTCTGACTACGATTTTTACCTCTAACTTCTTCTTTCACTGCATCACAAAATAATTCCGGATTAAACCGCTTTTGGAAGTTCCAAATCCTGTCAAACTCATTCTGTAAATCAGAACGATAAAAATCCGGTAGATTTTTCTTTCCAGCTTCAAGCATTTGCAGGCAGAGTTCCCCTGGGGTCAAGCCCTCTTCATAAAGTTTTCTGGCTACATCCATACCATCAATCAATACACCATCTTCACTTCCTTTGGTTTTCCGACTACTTTTATAACCACGCTTCTTATTAATCATCAGTAACACTCGAGCAAACTCCTCTAAAGAAACTTCTTCCACTGCAGCTTTCGCTCTTAGACGATATGTTTCAAATGTTGTTTTATTACCATGTTCAGAAAGTAAAGTGCTATCTGTTATGAAACCGTGCTCTTTTAACACTTCAATGAGAGTTTCACGACGCAATTTATAACGTTGCAAATTACGACGCATACTTCTTTTAAGAGTTCTGTCAGCATTCGTGGTAATACTTTTTCCTTTTTCAAAATTCTGCATTTCATCCACAGTCAAAGGATTCACTCTTACACCGAGTTTGATAATAGACGATATTTCCTCAGTATTTTCCGCCTCATTGACCAATGCCCAGCCAATGCTATTGCAACCTAAATCTAATCCTAATATTTTTTTCATGATATTATTTCGATGTTTTGTCAAATATAGTAAAAACTTTCTGTATTCTATTGTTTTTCCCAATTTATTTCATATATTTGTCAGACTAAAATGAAGCAAATCACAATAAGGATTATTCCGTTGTGAAAACATTAGGTTCCCTCGTCCTCAACGGGGGATTTTTTTATCTTTGCATTCGCAAAAACAATTATCCAAATGATAGACCAACCTACCATAGACAGAATTCTGGATGCCGCACAGATTGTAGACATTGTATCGGACTTCGTTACGCTACGCAAGCGAGGTGTGAATTATGTAGGCTTGTGTCCGTTCCATGATGACAAGACGCCATCTTTCTATGTGTCGCCTTCCAAAGGGTTGTGCAAATGCTTTTCCTGCGGTAAAGGTGGCAATGCGGTGCACTTCATTATGGAGCACGAGCAGATGAGTTACCCCGAAGCTCTGAAATATCTGGCAAAGAAATACGGTATCGAAATCAAGGAGCGCGAACTGTCCAGCGAAGAGAAGCTGATGCAGAGCGAACGTGAAAGTCTGTTCATCGTGAATAACTTTGCACGTGATTACTTCCAAAATATACTTAAAAACCATGTGGACGGACGTAGCATTGGTATGGCATACTTCCGCAATCGTGGTTTCCGGGATGATATCATCGAAAAGTTCCAGTTAGGCTATTGCACAGAAAGTCACGATGCCATGGCTCAAGAAGCCATCAAGAAGGGATTCAAGAAAGAATATCTTGTCAAGACAGGGCTTTGCTACGAAACGGACGATCACCGCTTACGTGACCGCTTTTGGGGACGTGTTATTTTTCCGGTACACACACTTTCCGGTAAGGTAGTCGCTTTCGGCGGGCGCGTACTTAGCAGTGCGACGAAGGGAGTCAAGGTTAAATATGTCAATTCTCCCGAATCAGAAATCTATCATAAGAGTAATGAACTGTATGGCATTTATTTTGCCAAACAGGCTATTGTGAAACAAGACCGTTGCTTTCTGGTGGAAGGATACACAGACGTTATTTCCATGCACCAGTCAGGTGTGGAGAATGTGGTAGCTTCTTCGGGTACGGCACTGACTCCGGGACAAATTAAGCTCATTCACCGCTTCACCAACAACATCACGGTACTCTATGACGGTGACGTGGCAGGTATCAAGGCTTCTCTCCGTGGTATCGACATGCTGCTGGAAGAAGGAATGAATATCAAGGTTTGCCTACTTCCCGACGGGGAAGATCCGGACTCCTTCGCCCGCAAGCACAACGCTACAGAATTCCAGAAATTCATACAAGATAATGAAACAGACTTTATACGTTTCAAAACCAATCTTCTACTGGAAGATGCAGGAAAAGATCCCATCAAGCGTGCTGAGTTAATCGGTAATCTTGTACAAAGTATATCTATTATTCCTGAGGCAATCGTCCGCGATGTATATATTAAAGAATGTAGCCAGCTGCTTCGTGTAGAAGACAAGCTACTGGTTTCGGAAGTTGCCAAACGACGCGAAACGCAGGCTGAGAAGCAGGCGGAACAAAGAAACCGGGAAACAAGAAAAAATAATGCAGCCCGCGACGCTGCACAAGCACCGCTTCCCGACGGAATGCAACCACCCTACCCTGAAGACATGCCTCCTTATCCCATGGATGGAGAAATACCTGACGGTGGTGCACCGCTTCCACCGGAAGCTGCCGAATACGTATCTTATATCCCGCAGGAAGGGAAAGAAGGACAGGAATTTTACAAATACGAGCGCCTTATCTTGCAAATGGTAGTACGCTACGGAGAGAAAGTATTGTGCAACGTTCCCGATGAGGAAGGGAAAGAAATTCCCATCACAGTAACGGAATACGTAGTCAATGACTTGAAGGAGGACGAACTGGCTTTCCACAACCCGCTGCACAGGCAGATGTTGACAGAAGCGGCAGAGCATATACATAATGAAGGATTCACTGCAGAACGGTATTTCCTGGCACATCCCGACCCTATTATCAGTAAGCTAAGTACAGAGTTGATTGCCGACCGCTATCAACTGAGCAAATATCACTCCAAAGCCCAAAGGTTAGTGACCGACGAGGAACGCCTATTCGAATTGGTACCTACACTCATGATTAATTTCAAGTTCGCCATCATCAGTGAAGAAATGAAACACATGATGTATGCCCTGCAAGACCCTGCCGTAGCCAATGATGAAGAACAATGTACCTCTATCATGAAACGTTACTCAGAACTGCGTGAGATCAAAAGTATTATGGCCAAACGATTGGGTGACAGAGTTGTACTCGGTTAAATCATCATGCTCCTAATGAGAACGATAGTTGTACTAAATCCCGCATACGTTTTAGCTAAAGTTTAGCTATATGTATGCGGGATTTAGTACAACGACAGTCCCCCTTCATGGGGACTGCGATTTCTTTTCATGAAATAAGGTATGGGATTGTTATGTGAATGAATTCTGACGAATGAGGTTCATAAACTCTTCACGAGTCTTTGCCTGATTGAAACCACCTGTAAAATCGGAAGTGGTCGTTATGGAATTCTGTTTTTCAACTCCACGCATCTGCATACACATGTGCTTGGCTTCCACAACCACCATTACGCCCAGGGGATTCAGTGTTTCCTGGATGCATTCTTTAATCTGGAGCGTCATGCGTTCCTGCACCTGAAGACGGTGGGAGAAGATATCCACTACACGGGCAATCTTGCTCAGCCCCGTAATGTAACCGTTGGGGATATAGGCCACGTGTGCTTTTCCGTAGAACGGAAGCATGTGGTGTTCGCAAAGTGAGAAGAAATCAATGTCTTTCACAATCACCATCTGACTGTATTCTTCCTTGAACTTGGCAGAGCGGAGCACTTCGTGCGGGTCCATGAAATAGCCTTTTGTCAAACTCAGCATAGCTTTCGCTACGCGTTCGGGGGTTTTCAGTAGTCCTTCGCGTTCGGCATCTTCGCCCAATAAAGTTATAATACGCTGATAGTGTTCTTTCAGTTCATCCAGTGCAGGAGATACGATTTCTTCTTTTCCTAACATATATTTGAGTTTTTAAGTTTCCGAGTTTCAGTACAACTCAAAAACTGAACAACTTATAAACTTAAAGCGGTATGTTTATCTGCTCTTTCACAATAGAAACTTCTTTGAATACGCCTGTAGCACGCAACTGGCGCATCATGGCATCCGCTTCTTCAATACTGCGGAAGTCTCCTACACGGCACAGCCAGCGGGGAGAGTTGAAAGAGGTATAAACAGAAAGTTCCGGGAAATATTCTTTGATTCGTGAGCCCACAGCGTGAGCTTCGTTCTTGGCTCTACTGGTATTGTTTCCGGCATACACCTGTACACGGAAACCCTGACTTTTAAGCACTCTGTTCTCCGTTCCGTTAGGGATATATTCCTGACCTATCAAGGCCTCGATGCGGGCATCCTGATGGATGGTTACCTTACCCTGTCCCGGCACATTGCGTTCCAAACTCTTCACAATGTTATTCTGCGCCGAAGCAAAAGCGGCGAAAGCAAAGCATGCAATTAAAAGTAAACCAAGCTTCTTCATAATGAATAATATAATAATAGACGGTTGATAATATGATTATAGAGACTGATAACCAACAACCGGCACTTCACCGGTTATCAATTATCAGTCTTCCATTATCTATTAATTAAAAGCATCAATGATACCTTTGAAGTCTGCTGCCTTCAGAGCTGCACCACCGATCAATCCACCATCAACGTCAGGATTAGCGAACAATTCCTTAGCGTTAGACGGTTTAGCGCTACCACCGTAAAGGATAGAGCAGTTGTCAGCAACTTCCTTACCGTACTTGTCAGCAACTAATGAACGAATGAAAGCATGGATTTCCTGAGCTTGGTCGGGAGTAGCAGTTTTACCTGTACCGATAGCCCAAACCGGTTCGTAAGCCAATACAATCTTAGAGAAATCTTCAGCAGACAGAGAGAATACAGAAGCCAACTGAGCGGCAACTACTTCATTCTGCTTGTTAGCTTCGCGTTCTTCCAACACTTCACCGATACAGAAGATCGGAGTCAGTCCGTTAGCCAAAGCCAATTTTACTTTTTCTTCCAGGATGGCAACTGTTTCGCCATAGTAAGCACGACGTTCTGAGTGACCCAGGATTACATATTTAGCGCCTGTAGAAGCAACCATAGCAGCTGAAACTTCACCAGTGTAAGCACCTGATTCTTTGTCAGCACAGTTTTCAGCACCTACGCCAATCTTAGCGGGGTCTACCAACGGAGTAACCGATGCCAGGTGGATAAAAGGAGTACAGATGATTACATCACAATTAGGCTTTTCGTTAGCCAATACTTCATTCAGTTCTTTTGCAAGAGCAATACCCTCCTGAAGGGTTTTGTTCATTTTCCAGTTTCCTGCAACAATGTTTTTTCTCATTTTGTTTTTTATTTATTAAAAGGGTTAATGTATTTTTGATTTATAATTTGTAATTTATGGCTGTGGAAGCTCTTGCTTATCACTCATCACTCCATCGCTAATCACTTTATTTTTCGCTCTCTTTCTTTCCCTGCGCTTCACAACCAGGATGTCCACGCCGATAACCATCAGCAACGGAATGATAAACCACAAAAGAACGTAACCAATCGTGCGCAAATCACTTTCTTGTTTCTGCTGACCGAGTTCCAATTTATCCAGGCTATCCGTCAACACGTATTCATCCGGCAAGCTATTATCACTCCACTTATTCAGAATTACGCCATCCTTTATCAGTATCAATCCGGGATTGGAACGGATAATAGTCTTCAAAGTGATGTCGTCCGTCTGGCAAAAAGGATATTCTGCACCGGTCTTGTCACGCCACAATTCTATTTGTTCCTCCGGCGAAGAAGTCAGGGCATAAAAGCCGTAACCATGTTCCACACTATAATCATAGATCTCGTTAATAAGATCTATATCGCTATCGTCAGCTTTTTCAATGCGATGAGCTACCAACAGAAATGTATATCCCTTATCGGATAAGATGCTATCGGTCAAATCCTCTCCGGTTTCCAGACTTACAATAGAGAAGTCGTGAATCGGAGGCTCGTATCCTTTTTCCTTTAACACCGTACGTGTTTCAACAAACGTCCATGTGCTATCCGGGTAATTATCCAGTGTAAATTCCTGCTTTTTTCCGTCTTTCTCCAGAATGAACTTGCTCTCAAACACACTGGGTTTGGCTCCTTCGGGTATTTCCATGCCTTCTTTGATATTCTTTCCGATCTTGTAAGGACGGAAATCCAGAATAGGCAGATTGTCCAGGCAATAGAATGAAAGCACAAACACAAAAAAGAACGTATACATGGAAACCATCCATGCCATTTTTGCCGTAATAAAGCGAATGATTTGTTTTCCACCTTTGAAGACAGATACGGCTGCAATAAACAATACTACATTCTTGCCAAACGTTTCCCAGTTTGTCAACACCCATGCATCACCGAAACAACCACAATCGGACACCGGATTCGCTAACGCCAGATACAGTGTCAGCGGTGTCATCACGATCATCAGCATCAGTGCCAGAGTCGTAGCAAACCTCCGCCGTATACCGAAGAACAGGAAAACTCCCACTGAGAATTCCAACGCCGACAATACGATGGCAAACAGTAGCTGCAAATATGTAGGAAACCACGCGGCCATTCCGAAAGCCGTCAGATAATCCTGAATCTTATAAAAAGAGCCTAACGGATCGACTGCCTTCACAAAGCCGGAAAAGATGAATACCGCCGCCAGTAAAAAACGGCAAACATTCACCCAGCTCTTCCATATTATATGTTTCTGCTTAGTCTCCAAATTCAATCTTAATCAAACCGAATACGGAATAATTAATCATGTCCATATAATTAGCATCCACTCCTTCCGAAACCAAAGTCTGTCCTGACAGGCTTTCAATCTGTTTCGTACGGTAGATTTTCATCAATATCAGATCAGTGTATGAACTGACACGCATGCTGCGCCATGCCTCATCGTAATCATGATTCTTAGCAAGCATCAGATCCAATGAAATTTTAGCATATTTGTCATACAACGCCATTGCTTCTTCATTCGTGATATCGGCTGATTCCGCATATCCCAGTTCCAGCTGTATCAATCCGATAATGCCATAGTTGACTATCGCAATGAACTCGGAACGTATTCCTTCGTCCACCAACGTCACTCCTTTAGTTTCAATACTCCTGATACGATTGGCTTTAATGAATATCTGGTCAGTCACGGAAGCCGGACGGAGAATACGCCATGCCGGACCGTAATCATGTAGTTTCTTGGAGAACAAATCACGACAGATGGCAATGACATGCTCAAATTGTTGTTTGGTATCTTTCATTTCCTTACAAATTGGTTGCAAAGGTAGGAATAATTAAAGAAAAAAGAAAAGAGGGCACTCTAAATTATATTAAAGTGCCCTCTTCTTTATGGGTTTATTGATATCTTACGAACAACGCAATACCTGTCCCGGACGTAAGATTGTTTTCCGTGTAATGCGATTCAACTGACAGAGCTTGTCAATAGATACTCCCTGACGGGATGCAATCTTAGACAATGTATCGCCACTCTTCACTTTATAGAACAAACCTTCACCAGAAGCCATGCTGCGAGCAGTTCCTTTTGAAGTCTTGGTCTTAGTGAAAGTATAATGATCAGCAACAACGTCTTGCTTTTCAAAGTCGAACATTAAAGCGGGGTCGATAGGAATTCCCAGAAAACGGGTTTCAAAGTGAAGATGCGAACCGGTAGAACGTCCGGTATTGCCACCTAAAGCGATAGGTTCTCCGGCTTTAACCAATTGATTAATATCTACGATCTGTTTGGACAAGTGTCCGTAAACTGTTTCCAGTCCATTGTCATGACGAATAACGATATACTTACCATAGCCACGGCGTCCCTGATTCTTTACTACGCGTACTTTACCATCGAAAGCAGCTCGAATCGTATCACCGATAAATACTTTAACATCCAAGCCATAGTGCATTCTGCGTCTTCTGGGGCGATAACCGAAGACATCGGTAATCTTCGTATGCGTTGTAGGCATACAGAACCCTGTCAGGTCCACTTTATAGCTTTCAGGAACGATAGCATCGCCATAAGCTTGTACATACTCATTGTTCCAAGTCGGATATAGACTTAGACCTGGATAAGCAGATTGTTCAGCACGTATCTGTTTCTGTAAAGCCAACGAGTCAACGCTCTTTAGTTTCCTGTCGATGGGGGCTTGTCGGGCAATCAAATCCTGAGAAAAAGAATTCAGGCTGACCATTGCCGTCACAGCTATTAGGATCGTTTTAATGCAATTGAAATTCATTCCGTTTCGTCATTCTTTTAAAAAATTCTCCCAAAGGTAGTATTTCTTCTCTAAATGAAAAGGCTGTTCTTAACTATTTTTTCGGTAAGGGATTAAAAGGTATATATTAAAACCACTTCTAACTCCCTGTATATCGGCAAGATAAAGACTAACATGTTTTACAACATAAAAATGTAAATAAAGTGTATGTTTAACCGTTATTCAACTAATGGAAGCCCAGTTAACGTTAGTTTTCCGAAGTGCCTTTAGCTGGCGCCACAGGATTTCATTCTCCGGGCGGATACCGGTAGGATCGGCATCAACCACTTCTTCGGCAACATTGCGCACATATTGCAGCAGCTGTCCGTCGCGCGCTATATCGGCAATTTTCAGGTCGAAGGCAATACCGCTTTGCTGTGTGCCTTCCAAATCACCGGGGCCGCGTAGCTTCAGATCGGCTTCAGCTATTTCAAAGCCGTCATTTGTCCGCACCATAATTTCCAGGCGCTTGCGGGTTTCCTCGACCAACTTGTATCCGGTCACTAAAATACAATAAGACTGTTCCGCTCCACGGCCTACACGACCACGCAACTGATGGAGCTGTGACAAACCGAAGCGCTCTGCATTCTCAATAATCATCACGGAAGCATTCGGTACATTTACGCCTACCTCAATCACTGTAGTCGCTACCATTATCTGTGCTTCGCCCGAAACAAAAAGCTGCATCTGCGCATCCTTCTCAGCAGCTTTCATCTTGCCATGCACTTTGCAGACTTTACAATCCGGAAATTCCTCACAAATATGAAGGTAGCCTTCTTCCAGGTTCTTTAAATCGATTTTCTCACTTTCCTTAATCAAAGGATATACAATATATACCTGTCTGCCCTCTGCAATCTGTCTATGAACGGATTGGTACAAGCTTACACGGTGCGCATCATATTTATGAATGGTCACAATAGGTTTACGTCCCGGCGGCAGTTCATCAATGACGGAGACATCGAGATCACCGTATAATGTCATGGCCAATGTACGCGGAATAGGGGTAGCTGTCATGACTAACACATGGGGCGGCTGCACATTCTTAGTCCATAAACGTGCGCGTTGTGCCACGCCGAAACGGTGCTGTTCATCTATCACCACCAATCCCAGTGAAGAGAAATTCACGGTATCTTCTATCACGGCATGCGTACCGATCAGTATTCGCACATCTCCTGTTAACAGACCGGTGAGAATGGCTTCCCGCTTTTTTCCTTTCACAGAACCGGTCAGCAATTCCACACGTATATCCATTCCGTACAACAACTCGCGGATTGTCTCAAAATGCTGGTTAGCCAAAATTTCGGTGGGTGCCATCATACAAGCCTGATAACCATTATCCAACGCTATCAGCATACTCATCAGTGCCACCAGCGTTTTTCCACTGCCTACATCCCCCTGCAACAGACGGTTCATTTGCTTACCGCTCCCCACATCCCGGCGTATTTCTTTCAGTACACGCTTCTGGGCACCTGTCAGTTCGAAAGGCAGATTCTTGGCATAGAAAGTATTGAATATCCCTCCTACCGTTTCAAATACATATCCACGGTATTTCCGTTGCCTGTCTTTGGCATAGCGGAGAATATTCAACTGTACATAAAAAAGTTCTTCAAACTTCAAGCGATATTGCGCTTTACGAAGCAATTCCGGATTTGCCGGAAAATGAATATTCATCAAAGCTTCCGTCAGTGGCATCAAATGATGCTCTGTCAATATAGCGGGAGAAAGCGTTTCGGGCAACGGTTCGCGGAGTTGCTGCACTACGGCGCTCATCATCTTCTCAATTGCATGAGAATTGAGGGAACTCCGCTTCATTTTCTCCGTTGTATTATAATAAGGTTGCAATCCCATTGTCGAGAGCTTCAGTTCCGAAGCATTATCGATATCCGGATGAGCAATGTTGATCCGTCCGTTGAAGACGCTGGGTTTACCAAATACAATATATTCCTGATGTACCTTATACTTACCGACGAGAAATTTAATTCCCTGAAACCAGACTAAATCCACAATCCCCGTACCATCCGAGAAATGGGCAATCAGACGGCGTTGCCTACCTTCTCCAATCGTCTCAAAACCCAGGATTTCACCTTTCAGTTGGATATAAGGCATCGTACCGTCTATCTCATGGATATAATAGATACGGCTACGGTCTACATATTTATAGGGGAAATAATACAATAAGTCGTGAAGGGAATAGATATTCAATTCCTTATTGAGTACTGAGGCACGTTGCGGCCCTACACCCGACAGGTATTTTATGTCACGAGAAGCTAAATCAAACATGAATCCAACAAAGCAGCGGCTATTTTCAAATCAAAGGGAGTCGTAATTTTAATGTTTTCCCGATTACCTGCCGCGAGGTATACAGATACTCCCATCGCTTCCACTACCGAAGCGTCGTCCGTAAAGAAAGAAGTATAAGGTTGTTCATAGGCCTGTTTCAGTAAATCGGCATCAAACACCTGGGGAGTCTGTACCAATTTATACTCATCCCGGCTGACGGTCACGCTTTCTTCTCCTTTGAGATGGCGTACAGTCTCCACCACATCTATCACAGGAATCACCGCCTTTTTTTCAGCAGCCAATTCATAACAACGGGCTATGACTTCCCGGGAAACAAACGGGCGTACCCCATCATGGACACCAACCAATCCCGGAGTAGTAACATGAGCCAATCCATTCTTTACCGAATGGAAGCGGTTTTCACCTCCGTCCGCCACTGTATGCGGCAAAGAAAAAGAATGCTCCGCACATAGCTCTGTCCAATAAGATTGCTGGCTATGCGGGAGCACTAATATTATATGTATCTCCGGATTGTAGGCATAAAAGGCTTCCAAAGTACGCATCAAAACAGGTTTTCCACCTATAAGCAGAAACTGTTTGGGAAGTTCGCCTCCCATGCGCAACCCTTTACCACCGGCAACTATCAGAGCATACTGAACCATAAATCAATTAACACACATTGCCTCTTTCAGTTCCTGTACCTTCTCTTTTCCGAGCATCATATCTACAACCGTCAGAGCAAATTCCATCGCAGCACCCGGTCCTTTTCCGGTAATGATGTTACCGTCTCTTTCCACCGGAGCACCTGTACATTCAGCACCTTCCAGGTATTGTTCGAAGCCGGGATAGCAAGTTGCCTTGCGGCCTTTCAGCAAGCCAAGCTTACCCAATATCATAGGAGCGGCACAAATGGCAGCAATCGGTTTATTCTTTTCAGCAAAATCCAAGACCAGTTTCCGAAGTTCCGGGCACTTCTCCAAAGTAGCTGCTCCGGGCATTCCACCGGGTAAAAGAACTAAATCTGCGTCATAGAAATCACAGTTCACTACATTCTTATCACAAAGCACCGGTACATCATGTGCACCTGTTACTATCTCATCGGGAGTCACCGTTATCATTTCCACGTTCAGCCCTGCACGTCTCATTACATCCACAGAGGTGAAAGCTTCCACTTCTTCAAATCCGTCTGCAAAAAAAACATAAACTGTACCCATAATTGTTCTCCTTATTATTTTAGTTTAAAGTAATATGTTATCGTTCCTGTCTGGTTATTCAAACCGCTTACAGCATTGAAACGCGCTTTCTTAGCAGCATCTTCAGCTGCCTTCCGCAAGGCAGAATTTATGGTATTGGTCTTCCGGTCAATACTGGTAGCAATAACATGTCCTGCCGGATTTACAGTAATAGAAACCACCACAATCCCTTCATCCTGCACATTATATGCCGGACGCGGCAAACCACCTTGTCCTATAGAACGTCCGCCGAGGTCAAAAGTTCCATAACCTCCCGTTCCGCTCGACGCACCTTCCGGCGCATTTCCGGTGGGACTTCCCTGGATACCTGTTCCCTCAGTCGTACCTTTGCTTCCCATTTGTGCTCCTTTTCCGAAGGCACCTGCCACCCTCTTACGGGCAGCCTCTTCCGCCTCCCTGCGTTCTCGCTCAGCTTTAGCTTCCGCCAACTTCCGGGCTTCTTCCGCTTTCTCGGCTTCCGTCTTCTCCGGTTTTTCCGGCTTCTTCTTTACTTCTTCCTTTTTAGGTTCCGCTTTGGGCTTGATAACAACGGTTTCTTCATCCTCCTGGGTAAGCATCTCTTGTTCTACCGTCTCAGGCACTTTAGGGGCAACGGTCTCAGGCATCACATCCACTTTCACCAGAGAGGGATCAGCACTTCCAAATGCATTGGGCACTTCACCCAGCATTACCGGCATACCGTCTTCATCCTGCTGCTCCGGCAAAGCGAAGCCAACCAGTATCAACAGGAGAATGAACGCTACATGTACCAGCAGCGCACCTACCATTCCTATATATTTGCCTTTCTTCTTCGGATCCACCGTTTGTCTATATTATATCATTTTCCTTCAGGCGGACGTGTAGCCAGCACCATCTTGAACTTATTCTCATTGGCAATATTCAGCACTTTCACGATTTCCCGGTAAGGCACAGCTTCGTCAGCATAAAGCGCCACATACATTTCCGGTTCTTTTGCAGCGCACGATTGCAGGAAAGGAGTCAATTCTTCCAAAGAAATCGCCTGCTCCTTATCATTTCCAAACGCCGCGTAAAAATTCAGGTCCTTATCGATAATAACCCGCGTCAAGGGCTTAGCCGACGTCTGCTGTTTTCCTTGCGGAAGCAACACCTTGATAGCGTTCGGCGAAACAACCGTAGACGTGATCATAAAAAAGATCAGCAACAGGAAGATGACGTCCGTCATGGATGCCATACTGAAATTGGGCGATATTTTAGCTCTACGTTGTAGCACGCTTAGTTCAATTATTAATTATTAATTACTTAGGAAGCGGGTTCATTCAAGAGGTCCATGAATGCCATGGTTTTAGCCTCCATCTTATTCACCACGCCGTCTACCAGAGTCACGAGGTAGTTATAGGCAAACATCGCAATAATACCCACGATCAAACCACCTACCGTAGTGATCATAGCCTCGTAGATACCGCCCGAAAGCAATGTGATATCGATGTTGTTACCTGCATTGGCCATTTCATAGAAAGCACGCACCATACCGGTCACCGTACCGAGGAAACCAATCATCGGCGCACCTCCGGAAATGGTTGCCATAATCGTCAATCCTTTTTCCAGTTTCGCTACCTCAATGTTTCCCACATTCTCAATGGCAGCCTGCACATCATTCACCGGACGTCCCAAACGGCTGATACCTTTCTCTATCATACGGGCAGCCGGAGTATTTACGCTGCGGCAATAAGCTATGGCAGCTTTTATTTCTCCATCCAGGATATAATCCTTTATCTTATCCATGAACATCGGGTCCTCTTTGCCGGCTTTCCTGATCACATAGTTGCGTTCGAACAAGATGTAGAAACAAAGGATGGACAGCAATCCAAGAACGATCATAATCCAACCACCCTTGACAGCCATGCTCCATAAGTTCATCTCTTCAGGACCAGCTACCGGAGTTAATACCGGATTGGCGCCCGCAATAGAATCGGTCAGCGCCGGAGCCACTTGGGCTAATAACAACATTGCATTCATCAACGAAGACAGTTTTTATATTCCTGAATAGTACGTTCCAGTCCCAGATACAGAGCATCGCTTATCAGCGAGTGTCCGATAGAGACTTCATCCATCCATGGAATGTTTTGATATAAATAATTCAGATTCACCAAACTCAGGTCATGTCCGGCATTCAGGCCCAGGCCCAGACTACGTGCCACTTTGGCTGCCTCTACAAAAGGAGCAACGGCGGCTTCCTTATTCTGCGGATAAGCGGTCGCATAGGGTTCGGTATAGAGTTCCACCCGGTCGGCACCGGCTTTGGCAGCATACTCTATCATCTCCGCATCCGCCGATACAAATACGGAAGTACGGATGCCTGCATCATTAAATGTATCGAGCACTTCGGTCAGAAATTCCAGATTCTGCTTGGTATCCCAGCCTGCATTAGAAGTCAGCTGAGTCGGACTATCCGGAACCAGAGTAACCTGATGCGGCTTCACTTTCAATACCAGATCAATAAATTCGGGGGCAGGATATCCTTCGATATTAAATTCAGTACGAAGCAACGGGCGAAGATCATACACATCCCTCTGGCGTATATGACGTTCATCAGGGCGTGGATGTACGGTAATTCCTTCCGCACCAAAGCTTTCACAATCCAGTGCTACTTTCACCACATTAGGGACATCCCCTCCACGCGCATTACGCAACGTCGCAATCTTGTTTATGTTTACACTTAATCTAGTCATAATTCGGATCATAGTTTGCCGCAAATGTACAAATAATAGCGATACATTGGCAGCGTTCTGAGAAAAAAACACCATATTTGCATTTCATTAAGAAAGTACAGACGATGAAATTTGCCATATTTGGAAATACTTACCAAGCAAAAAAATCAACACATGCGGAAACTTTATTCCGCTTGTTGGAGCGGCGTAATGCCCAGCTTTGCATTTGCAGGGAGTTCTATAACTTCCTGACTTCCGACCTGCACATGACTATCGCTTCCGCCGAACTCTTTGACGGAGACGATTTTACAGCAGATATGGTCATTAGTATCGGGGGCGACGGTACGTTCCTGAAAGCAGCCAGCCGGGTAGGCAAAAAGAACATCCCTATTCTGGGTATCAATACCGGCCGCCTCGGCTTCCTGGCAGACATTTCTCCGGAAGAGATGGAAGAGACTTTCGATGAGATTTATAATAACCACTACAAGGTGGAAGAACGTAGCGTGTTGCAATTACATTGTGATGACAAAAAATTGATGGAATCGCCTTATGCACTCAATGAAATTGCTGTATTGAAACGCGATAGTTCTTCAATGATCAGCATTCATACTGCCATCAACGGTGCCCATCTCACCACTTATCAGGCTGATGGGTTAGTGGTATCCACCCCTACCGGTTCCACGGCTTATTCGCTGAGTGTCGGTGGTCCGGTTATCGTACCTCATAGCAAAACAATCGCTATCACTCCGGTGGCTCCGCATAGTCTGAATGTCCGCCCCATCGTTATTTGTGATGATTGGGAAATTACTCTTGACGTAGAAAGCCGTAGCCACAGTTTTCTGGTTGCTATCGACGGGCGTAGTGAATCCTGCAAAGAAACAACCCGTCTGCGAATCTCACGGGCTGATTACAGCATTAAGGTAATCAAACGCTTCAATCATGTTTTCTTTGATACGCTTCGCAATAAGCTGATGTGGGGAGCGGATGTAAGATAAAAACATTTCTTGGTAAATTTACACTCATTTCCTATTTTACTAAATATTCGAATATTAAACGCAACCCTTATGAAAAATATTGCGCAACCCTAAATCACAAAATTCAATGTAAACCTATGGTATGCAAGAATGAGGTTTCCATAGCCTGCAAAGCACCATTACGTTTTTTCATGAACTCAGTAAAGTCATTATCAAAGTAAGCCTGCATTATTTCTTCTGACAAGCAAAATTTCTTAAACTCATCATTCCATTCAAGACATCCTTTAAACAATTGAGTCACATTCAAGGCATCAGTTCTTGAACTACAGACAATAGTATTAGCACAATTTCTATTTTCCAGTCCTTTCAACGGTACCGTAACAGTCTCAAAAGTGGAACTAAAATTCCTTTCCGCCCCAATCTCCAACAAAGTAACAGCCACAAGACTGCATACTCTTACAGAACGAAGTGAAAACTTTTCCGGAAACGAAGTTAACGTCACAGAGTCATAAACATCCAGAGGAGACACTTTATTTCCACTCGCAAATTGTCTGAACCTATTAATACCCTCTCTAATTCTTGACAAAGAAGTATTCGTAAAATAATTCGTATATACCGTATAAAAAAACCATTTCCTCAGTTCGTCCAACTGTAACTCTGTAGGAGAAGAAACCATTCTGAAAAAATCGGCAAGTATTATTAAATGGTAAGAATATGGAAGTAATTTACTATCTATTACTCCACACTTTCTATACAAAAAATCCACAGCCTTTCGAACATCTTCCCGCACTTCAGACATAATTTGGGGCAATCGCTTTTTTATTGCCAAAATATCTTGAATCTTACCATCTATGAATATTTTATTAGTATGATTAAACACACACTTCAAAATCAAATCACGACTGATGTCCGCAAAGTTGTATTCAGCTAAATCATTTTTTATATCTGTGATAGCTTGTCCAAAGAGAAAATCAGAATCAGTATTGTACGCTAAAGCCTGAATCATATAATCCTTACTGATAACTGTTGCTTTAGAATTCAAACGAGAAAAAATTTCCACCGCTTCATCTATATTTCCACCTTTAACATTGATATATCCTAACTCATATGACTGTAGAATTTTGTTCACATGCTTAGCCCTATTTGCATATTTCAGTTTCACCTCATCCGAAAGATGACTTCCTCTTAATCTTTCCAAATAACCCACTAAAGAATAAGTGTCAAATGCCTCCAATAAAGCCAAATTACAGAAACGCTCCCTTTTTACGCCATTAAGCTGCCTAAAAGGCTTCATATCATCAAGATTTACAAAAAAATCTCTGGAAAAATTCCCCTCTTCAAACAAAGAGCTAAGCAGTACAGTCACTCGTTGCCGTCCATCCAGAACATAGCACACATCTTCCAACTTTCCTATATCAGAAGCATCCACTTTCACCCCCTCAATATCATCTATAGTCATGAATTTGTCCTGTTCCGGAGTCCACAAAATCAGAGAACCTATAGGGAAGCCTTTCAATATACTATCAAACAAATCAAGCATCTGCCCTATATTCCACACAAAATCCCGTTGAAATTTAGGAATCAAAATCTTACCATTTTTTATTCTGTCCAAAATGGTAGTCATGTAATCTCGATCTGCTTTTATATTCATCATACAAGTTTGGCAAATTTCAGTATTAACAATTGTATCTCACTTATGTTCATCCCATTATGTAACAACGAATGATGAGCGGTTATATTCATCAACTTTCGTTTATCTATATAATTGCTCAATATTGGTAAATTCTGTTTTTTGTAATGTCGTGTAGAATTATCCCTGATGTACTTCTCTACATCCTCGAAGTCCCAAGACTGAACAGGCAAAGCATAGATAAGATCATCATCTGCAAGCCGCGCCTTCTTATAACATTCAAGTTCGAAGTAATTTTCCATCTCCCGTTTATATAATCTATGATCCATCAACCGTTTTTCGGTCGTGAAGCTCTGTATCTTCTTCTTTTCGTTGCTCAATTCAGCGTTTTCCAATTCCTTATCACTATCATACACAGCCATCACCTTATAACTACTCAACTCTCCAAATTCGGCCATACGCTCCAAAAGAATATTAATAATCTGTCCGCAACTTCCTGCATTATAAGGTCGAAGTTCTCCTGCACATTTCTTCTTCTCGACAAGCACATTTATACTCCTGAACGTACGTTCGTTCTTCATCAATTCTATCCATTTCCTTAGTACAGGCCAATCATTTGCCTCATTCTCCACAACCACATACGAAGGCTTCTCTACCAGCAATATTGCACGGCATGGCTCGATACATCCCTGCTTACATCCCACATATATTTGCGAGAGGTAATCACTCATAGTCTTTGTAATATCTCTGAATTCGTTATTCTTTCGAATTAATTCAATATCCATTGACCCTAAAAAACGAGTTGTCAGTATTTCCTCATCTATCCATTGCCATACTTGAGAAGACACTTTCATATAGTGTTTCCTCTCCGCGATGGCAGCAATAAGTTTAGCAAGCACACCTTTACCTTCTTTATCAATGTTTTTCAGAGATTCATCTAATACAAAAATCATTTTGTTTTATTTTTAGAAGCCTTGTTCTTTATTTCATTTAGTATCTCATACGATTCATTAAAGACTCCTGTAGGCCAGTCACTCAAATCTCCTTCTGAATTAATCTCAATTCGTCTTAAATATGCACTTCCATCTTCATCCTCATCCACAAAGTAGATTAACACATCTTTTTCTGTTAAAGGGTTGTCCTTATCTACAACGGCATCCCTAATTCCAAGCAAAATGTTCTCTGAATGCGTTTCAATCAAATAATAATGGTGCAATTCTTTTGCAGTACGGGCAAACAGTCTAGCCAAATTCAAATGCGCTGCCGGGTGAAGATGCAACTCCGGCTGTTCAACAGCAATTATGGCACTATTTTCGGGCATCATGCAGCGAACCACAATCGGAAGTACCTGACTCATTCCTTGTCCTTCATCAGCAATATTCACAAAAAAGGGATTATCTTTCTTTTGCATTCTTACTTGGTAAGTTCCTTTATCCAAAGATTTGATATCGATTTTCGTCCCATTAAAATTGTCAGCATACCATTCTGATACTTTTTCCTGCAATTCCACAGAATCATACAAGATATCATAGGCGGCACATCCGTCAATCCCCACTTTTTCATACGACTCCATTCCTCTGTAAGAATAAGCACGCATAGGAGGCTGCCGGAAAGGACCAATATAATCAACTTTAATTAGCCCTTGCCATAAACTTTGAGGATACTTTAATTCTTCCCAAACTTGCAAATTAACAAATCCAGTAAAACTATCGGAAGTATATTCTTTACCTGTTTCTTCATTGATATAAAAATAAACATTATTTTGCTTTTTCAATTTTAGCAGGATTTCCCGTCCCTGATAACTTGCACTATATTCGTTGATTATCACATCCCCTTCTGCTTTCATGGACAACAAAGACACACGAATCATCAATCCGGACTCAAACTTCATACAAAAAGAAAGGCCTAAAGAATTACCATTATAGGCTATATCAGAAAAAGAAGATCCAAGCACCACACCATCATTATCAAACTTTATCACAGATTTCTTCAGTAATCCTGAAAAAGATGTCTCCAACATAGGCAGTAACTTCAAGACAGAACTCTTTCCACTACTGTTTTTTCCTATCAACACTGTTACCGGAGCAAATTCTATCGTTTCAGAATCAGCAAATCTCTTATACGATGAAAAAGAAACACTTCCTAAATACATATTATCCAATCAAATGTTATTTCTTATACAGCAAACCTTCTCGCAAAGATACTAATTTACAATAAGAAAAAGGGCAATACAGCCCATTTTTATTCTATACTAAATATACATTTTCAGTAAATAGTCACTTTAGCCCCCTTTAAAGCCAAAAAGAGATTGTTTTTTATAATTCTAAATAGAAAAAAAGCCACACATCCGAAAATTCGGACATGTGGCTTTCCACTTCTCAATTTAATAAGTTAAAATGTCATAGCCTGCCCTCCAATCACACCTGCGATGGCAGTAGCAACAGCAATAATCACTTTTAAAATCACCTTCCAATTCGTTTTCTTCATAGCGATTCTTTTGATTTTCACTCTCAACTTTTACTTTTCAGTTCTCCTTATCCGAGTGGATTCTCATCCAGTCCTCCATCGCCCGAGCCATCTCCCGAACCACCGTCCGAGCCACCTCCCGCAGGAACGTTTGATAGCCCTTTCAGATAATCGTCCAAACTGACCAGATCCAACTTTTCACCGGCACGCGTAGCAGTCTTGGTTATCTTCAACTCTTTATTGGCTTGAAAGAATATGCGAACGCTATCCACACTCTTGGCAGTCACATCTTCTGCCTTTTCCTCTCCTTTCGACTTAGCAGCCAGCAGAAACACACCCAACCCGGCAATATTCACTGTCTTACCTTCCAGCAACTGCTCTTTCAACTTCTCCACAAAGTTCTGCATGGTACTCTTGATATCACCAATAGAGAGTGAAGAACGATCCTGCATCTTCTGCGCAATAAATGCCAAATCCACAGTCTGTCCTAAAGTTATTAACTGCGGAAAATACTTTTTGGGAGAATTCTCAACCCGAGGGTCGGACGGTCTCTCCACCGTTCTAAAAATTACGCTCATACTTTTTTCATTTAGAGATTTAAATTCTATTCTTAATTCACTCGTTATGTTGATCAACGATGCAAAGGTGAGGATAAAATCTTAAATGAGAAGAAGAAAAAAGCAGCTCAGCGATGGTTTTTCTGAGAAAAGTTATAAACACATATAAAACAATAACTTATACATTCATTCATTTTCCTATTCTATTCACTAATACACCCGGAACCAGATGCATAACGTAACTTAATTTTTCATCATCAGCAAAATTAACCAACGAAGGATAAGCCTAATGAGAGTGAAAGAACTTCTATCACACGTACCCGTCCCATCAAAGATTCTTCGATATTTTGAAGGATATCCAGACTTGAACTACCGGAACAAAGAATACGCAAATTATCAAATTTATCAGTCAGCAGTTTCAACATAGTAGAAACTCCCTGTATAAACTGAAATTCATCAAGCAGTAGCAAGCCGTTTAATACTGCATTCAGACAAATTTTCAGAATTTTCTCATTATAACTATCTCTTGCTATCATAACAGATTCTTTTCCTGTGAGAAATAGTATTTTTTTGCGCATTTCCCAAAAATCCATATGGAATTTCATTCAATTACCCCAAAAACATAGATGCTACTTTACACAAAAGCCGCTACCCGAAAATTCGGACAGCGGCCACACAAAAAATCCATTAATAAACTTTTCTATAGCTATCGGACTTAATCCCGTTTCTCTAGAAATTTACGTTTTTCTATAGCTTTAGTGTCATTCTACCAAACAACCGATAAGCTTCCGCAAGTTTTTCATCATAACGATTCTGAGCATAAGCAGGACCGTTATAACGTCTTGCAAATTCCGCCCAATTCTTGTTTTGCAATGCCGGAAGCATACCCGCTTGTTTAATGAAACGGGCAGAAAGCATCAGTTGTTTCAACCCACTTTCGCACATCGCATTCACAAAACTTTCCACACTCCTTTCACCACAAGCAGCATAGTTAAGTCCCATAACCTGGAACATTCCCCAACTGGCGGAAGCATCTGCCGCTTCATGATTAATTCTGCGTGCCTGTTCCAAACGCTCATATTCGCGGAGACCTCCTTTATAATGCCCTTTTTCCCATTTAGGATAAAGAATATTTTCATTGCCAGCCACAAGACTTTCGGGTGAGATTCCCCTTTTCTTCAATTGACTCCAAAAAATATGTCCTTCAAAAAGGATAGCTGGTTTTCCCGGAGCAAAGAAACCGCCTTTACCACCGGTTTCTACCCTCTGCACAGCTTTCAACGCAGCCAATTCACAATCCAACAACCGAGCTACAAGGACAAAATCCTCTTCGGCAACTGTTCACCCGCTTCATGGCCAATAAACAGTAATGCCTCCCAACTGCGATAACCTACTATACCATCGGCATCCAATTGGTGCTTCTTCTGGAAATCAATGACGGCATCTTTCACTTCCTTCGTAAATACCCGGCTTTCTGCCACCAAATAACCTCCCCGAACTAATGCTTGACAAAGGAAGACAACTTCGTCACCTTCATAACCTAACTTGATTGTTTTCATAGCACACTATTTTATGTTTCATCTTTCTACAAAACTACTATTCTTTTTCATTAAGAACAACAAATTCACAACTTATTATTACCAAAACAGCCGGAACCACTCCTTGTATAGAGCAATCCCGGCTGCTGCCTAAAACAAATAACCGCCGTTACCTGTCACTTCATTTATCTTCTTTTAAATATTTTTCTTACGAACAATTGATGGTGCACCAAGCTCCTCCCTTTCCAGCACTTCCACCCACCCACTTTGTTCCAGTTCAAACAAAGCAGGATATACCCGCAACTTATCTGCACCGGAATACAGGATGATATCATCTACCGAAACTCCATTGGGAAAAGATATAATATAATCAACGATTTTCTGTGTATCAATAATTTTATAATTCACACTCATTGTCATTCTTCCATTTTACTTTTGATATACAACTTTTCCACAAATCGCATATCATGCGTCATCATAATCTTCACCAATTCAGCAAAAGATGTTTTTGTTGGATTCCAGCCTAATAAAGTCTTCGCTTTTGTTGGATCTCCCAATAACTGCTCTACCTCACAAGGACGAAAATATTTAGGATCAACTTCAACCAATACTCTACCTGTCCTCATATCAATCCCCTTTTCCTCTACTCCTTCATTTTCCCAACGAAGTTCAATACCAACTTCTCTAAAAGCCAATGTAGCAAACTCACGAACCGTATGCATCTCACCAGTAGCTATTACAAAATCTTCCGGAACTTCATGTTGAAGAATTAACCACATACATTCTACATAGTCTTTTGCATATCCCCAATCACGACGAGCATCTAAATTTCCCAAATATAACTTATCTTGCAAACCTTGGGCTATGCGTGAAGCTGCAATCGTAATCTTTCGTGTTACGAAAGTTTCCCCTCTTCTCTCACTCTCATGATTAAACAAAATACCATTTACAGCAAACATTCCATAACTCTCCCGATAATTCTTAGTTATCCAAAAACCATACTGTTTAGCCACGCCATACGGACTACGTGGATAAAAAGGGGTAGTTTCTTTTTGGGGTACTTCTTGTACTTTACCAAACAATTCTGAAGTGGAAGCTTGATAAATTCTCGTTTTATTTTCCAAACCCAGAATACGTACTGCCTCCAACATACGAAGCGTACCTACTGCATCTGCTTCCGCAGTATATTCAGGCACATCGAAACTTACCTTTACATGGCTTTGAGCAGCAAGATTATATATTTCGTCCGGTTGTACTAACTGAATAATCCGAATCAGCGAACTACTGTCGGTCATGTCTCCGTAATGGAGATTTATCAAACGGTTTTGTTTCATATCACGCACCCATTCATCCAAATAAAGATGCTCAATACGTGCTGTATTGAATGAAGAAGAACGGCGGAGAATACCATGAACCTCATATCCCTTCTCAACTAAGAATTCAGCAAGGAACGAACCATCTTGCCCAGTAATACCAGTAATTAATGCTTTTTTTCTCATGCAGTCTATACACTTTTTAAATTAAAATACAATTAGTTTGATTGTTTTACAGATTGGCAGTCTTTAGCCCTAACTTATACCGAAGCAAACTTACTACTTTTGGAAACAGACGATATATAGGATATGCCCATGATACCTGAATATCATTTTTACGAAAAGCTCGAATTATATTTCTATTTCCTTTTATAATATTGGCTATATTCCTCGTACTTTCTCCCCCCATGCGCATTTTCACCATATATCTATCCAAATATTTTGTTCTGATACGATTTTTCTCAATAAAACGTAACATAAGTTCAAAATCTGCCGACACATCAAACGATGTATCAAACCCTCCATATCTTTCATAAACTTCCCGACGAACGTAAAAAGTTGGATGGGCAGGATGCCAACCTTTCTTAAAAGAAGAATAAGTACTACCCTTCCATGCACGAACTATACAATGCACGTCATCAGACTTAACAAAATATAAATTGCCAAAAAGCGCATCTGTATTTTCATCAAAAGCCAAAGCTATATCCCTCAAAACATTGGAATCATAAAATAAATCATCAGAATTTAAGATACCAATAACATCTCCTGTAGCCATCTTAATACCTTTATTCATAGCATCATAAAGTCCTTTATCGGGTTCTGACACCCATTTCATACGTCCATTAAAACTTGATTCAGCACTTTTTATAATAGCCGTAGTACCATCCTTTGAACAACCATCTACTATTATATACTCTATATCAGAGAAACCCTGCGACAACACACTTTCAATTGTATTGGAAAGTGTATTCTCACTATTATACGAAACAGTTATTATAGATATTTTCATCTCAATTTTTTGATAATAAAAAAGCATTTTTTAGCACGCCAGGTATTCTAGCTGCAAACAGTAAAAAGCTATATCTAAACGGATGTTTTAAATAGGTAATAATATATTCACTTATTAACCAAAATGAATCCGATACTATTTTTAATATTTTAATTCTTTTTCTTGATGCAGATCCCACACGTTCCCTTACATAATAAATAGCATCATCAGAAGAAAATTTTATACTTAAAAAATTATCTGTTATAGAAGTAATAAACAAAGCATCCTCACCATTTTTAAAACGGCAATCAAATCTATGATTAGAAATAATCTCTCTATGAATCATCTTTGCCCATGGAACAGATAAAAAAGCTCGACATTTAAAAAAAGAAGCATTATCATATTTTTGCTTACGACGCAATAATTTGCATATAAAGAAATTTTCTTTTCGTTCCAAGACAGATTTTTCAAAGCTATAAACATTACTCACCCCTACTATTTCTCTACTAGAGATTTCAAGCAAACTTTCCAAATATGTTGGAGAAATCATATCATCATCGTCAATAAAACAAATGAAGTTACCCTTGGAGTCTTCAATACCCTTATTTCTTGCATTAGAAACACCACTCTTTTCTTCATACAACAAACGAATAGTAGGATATGATGATATTAATCCCGTGATTTCAGAATGAAAAGGTTCTTTGGGACCATTGAGTACAATAATGACTTCAAATTTTTCCTTTTCCAAAGTCTGATTCATTACAGAAAACAAGCACTCCTTCAAATAATCTTTAGGACAATAAGAAGGTATAATTATAGAAACTTCTAGCACTGACAAAATAACAAATTATTAGTACAAGAGAAATATTGTATTACAGAATAAATAATCAAAAAAATTACTTGGCTAATATTGCATGCGCTACATTTTCTGTTTTCAATACAGCTGGAAGAGAATAAGCTTCGTGGTTATTCATTGCAGCTTTAATACACTTCAATATTTCGTCCGGTCTATTATTACATAGATAATAGCGTTCAAATGTAGAAAGGAATTGAGCTATATCATCAGCTCTATCACCGTCCAAAACAACGATAACAGGCTTTGAGGTTGCTGCATAATGATATACTTTTCCTGGAATCTGAGTTCCTGATTTGTTACAAAGACAAATAAATATATCAATTTCTTGTTGCATTTTCTCTATTTCATCAACCGGCATCCTCTTATAAACCCTGATTTTATCATTGCTTTCTATTTTCACATCAGAATTTCCAGCTATTACAAAATCAAAATTATTATTGATTATTACCTCCAAAAGAGGATGAATATTTCTATTGGCAGTATCATAGTCACCCAGATACCCCAATAGTTTAGTAGAAGAAGTTCCAGACCTATTTTCGTCTGTTTCTACAACTGGTATAGGAAGAAAATCAATTTTATCTGCCAACTGGGGATACTTGTTTTTTATCATATCAGCAGTAAATGGAGAGACGTATACAGCTTTATCACATTTGGAGATTATCCTTTGCTCTTCTTTTTCCACTAAAAAGTCCGGTAGCAATCTTTTAACTGAAATGTCATTACTCAATGGATCCCCCCAATATTGAATCCATTTATTTGCTATTGATGAATCTTGCTTAAATAACTCTTCGACATACAAATGAGCCGATTTCATATCTGATGATGATATCACAACATCAAATTTTTCATTAAACAACTTACTATTTATCTGTTTTACAAAACTTTTTCTTCTGTCATAAATAGAAAACAAACTATAGACATAATAAGCTTTTTTCTTTACATACACATTCCATTTGGATAACTGAACTGTTGAAATACTTTTTATAGCATCCCCCTTATTTATCCAATAACGAGACTTTATTCCTATAGAAAGTATCTTATTGAAAAAACGGGCATCTTCCGGATATAGACTATAAGTAGAAACCGCATGTCCCAACTTCAGCAATCCTTCTATTAATGCTATATTCCTTATATTAGCGGAAGTATTATATTCTAAAGGATATGTGGTAACAAATAAAATATTCATTAAACAGTTTTCTTTTTTAGTGACAAAATCAGTATTAAAGGATATACAACAAGTGAGTAGTTGGCATAAATAGTACTAATATCGGCAGATGCCACATGAAAGAAAAATGCAAGCATTAGACTTACTTGAAACATAGTATGAAAAGCAGGTAGTTTTCCACTTTCCTTCAACAAAACAAGACTCTTATCAAGCCATCTCAACAATTTACCGATAAAAAAAGAATAAATAACCACCCCCACAATGCCAAATTCAATAATTGAGAATGTTACTATATCATTGGGGATGCCATACATATCCCTCCAATTTACTCCCATATAGTATTCACAAGTTCTTTCATATGACGCCTCCGTAGTTACACCTGGTATAAAATTCAGAAGTCCGGTTACGAAATGCGAACCATAAGCTATCCCATAATCATTAATAATATTAAAGGAATGTGACAAATTCCGGTAAGGATGTGCAAATTGCCACAATACTGCATCATAATCAAATGAAGATACATCAAATGACTCTTTCTCAAAATACACAAATAGAGCATCCAATACATTGAGCATATTGATTCCCACAATAGCAGCTGTAAATATGAAAAGCCACGGTTTTTGCGTCCATCTTTTTATCAACGGAAACGAAAACGCAATAATAAAAGCTCCTAAAGCCGAACGACTTGCTTGGAACATATATAACATCAGTACAAATATGACAGCCACAATTAGCAATAATTTCGACAGATAAGTCTTTTTATAATCATATAAAAACAGCATTCCCCAAGGAGAGAACTTTAGAAATCTTGCTAATACAATAAACTTATACGAGGCACCGACATAAGAAGCCATATCAGCAGAAAAAGAGCGTGCCGCTTCTGCAATAACAAGAGCTTGAAAAAAGCCTCCCAATGCCTTAAAATATATCAACAAAGATATACTACCAACTATTAATGTAAAATATCCTAAACAAGTAAAAAAAAACTTGGCTTTTAACAGAGAAAAGTAATACTGATGTTCTTCTTTCCCTGATGAATATCTATAAGAAAAAAGAAATACTAAGTAAAAAACAAATAACAGCAAGTAATAGAACAACGGAGACATTCCATTATCCATAAGAAATTCCGAAAAGAAATAGTTACTATCGTCACTTGCTACTCTACATATTTGAATGAGAATGGGAACGACACAATAATAAAAGAGAAAACCCATTGAAAAAGCAGAAAACAAATTAGGACTTCTCTTTATATTATTATTATAAATTTGTACGGCTATAAATATAATTAATAGAATAGAACAAACACAGCCAAACATAAATTCTTCTTATAACAAAGAATTAACAATTCTCATACATGCCTGACCATCTCCATAAGGATTAACTGCAGTACTCATTTGGTCATAATAAGCCTTGTCATCTAACAATCGAGAAACCTCATCAATAATCCTTTCATAATTCGTCCCTACCAACTTCACTGTACCAGCCTCCAAAGCCTCCGGTCTTTCTGTAGTATCACGCATTACAAGTACCGGTTTCCCAAGTCCTGGTGCCTCTTCCTGTATGCCTCCACTGTCAGTCAATACAATTGATGATTTTTCCATTAAATAGACAAAAGCCAAGTATTCCAAAGGCTCTATAAAAAACATATTATCCGAATTAGTAAGATCTTCACCAAAAACCTCATGTATTGATTCACGAACATTAGGATTCAAGTGCATGGGATATACAAAATCCGTATCCAGGTATTTCTGATTAAGTGCCTTTATTGCACTACACATAGAAATAAACCCATTGCCAAAATTTTCTCTTCTATGACCTGTGATTAATACTAATTTTTTCCCATTTTTTAAACGATTAACATCATAACCTGAAACTATCAAAGTATCTTCCAATTCTTTATCAAGAATAGCATTTTGCTTGATTTTATCTACTACCATATAAAGTGCATCTATCACCGTATTTCCAGTAACTAAAACAGAATTCTCTTTGATCCCCTCATCCAACAGATTCTGCCTGCTAAGAGATGTTGGAGAAAAATGATAAGCAGCAATACGCCCAGTAATCTGCCTGTTCATCTCCTCAGGCCATGGACTATACACATTATAGGTACGTAATCCAGCCTCTACATGCCCAACAGGTATCTGCTGGTAAAAAGCCGCCAAAGCTGACGCGGTGGATGTCGTAGTATCACCATGAACCAACACAACATCCGGTCTAACTTCTTTCAAAATATCACGCATCCCTATCAGCACACGAGCCGTCACATCATACAAATCCTGCCCCTGCTTCATTATATTCAGATCATAGTCTGGAATAATATTGAAGATATGCAATACTTGATCAAGCATTTCACGATGCTGACCAGTAACACAAACAATCGTTTTAAAATTCTCAGGATATTTTTGAAACTCCTTCACCAAAGGAGCCATTTTAATGGCTTCGGGTCGCGTTCCAAAAACCAACATTATTTTTTTCATACCAAACTTATTATTTACTTTTTATATATACCACAGAAATCTAGAATAATTTTCTTATCATCATAAGCAAGAGACTTAAATATCGTATGTGCTACCAAAAACACTACAATATCCGCCTTTGCATAAGCTTCTTTATAATCTGTCAATTTAAACACATTATGCTCCTTCACATTAGGCTCAACAATCAAAATATCTGCATTATTACAACTTTGCATCACTTTAGTAGTGATATACTTAGCAGGAGCTTCACGTAAATCATCAATATCCGGCTTGAAAGCTAATCCCATCATGGCTATAGTTGGTTTACGGTGGTGTTCCAACTCAAACTTAAGCATAGCATTTTCTACCTTTTCAGCACACCAAAATGCCTTATAATTATTTATTTCACGAGCTGTAGAAATAATTTTAGACTCCATCGGGAAATCAGCTGTTATAAAATAAGGATCAACAGCTATACAATGCCCGCCAACACCACATCCCGGCTGTAAAATGTTTACACGCGGATGTTTATTAGCTAAGTTGATAAGTTCCCAAACATTAATATTCGCTTTGTCACAAATCAACGATAATTCGTTTGCAAAAGCAATTTGTACATCACGTGACGAATTTTCCGTCAGTTTACACATTTCAGCCGTCTTACAATTAGTCCGATGAAGTGTACCTTGTACAAATTGACTATAAAACTCAATGGCCTTATCAGTTGAGTCCTCATTCATACCACCTATTACACGATCATTATGCACCAATTCATAGATCACATTTCCTGGTAAAACACGCTCAGGACAATAAGCTATATAGATTTTATCTGTTAACTCCGGCCGTAATTCAAAAATCATTTTTTTCATTCTATCTGTAGTTCCTACAGGAGAAGTCGACTCTATAACATATAAATCACCCTCTTTGAGAAGAGGAAGTACCGCACGAGTAGCAGCTTCCACATACGATGTGTCCGGTTCATGATTTCCTTTGAAAGGAGTGGGTACCACCATAAAATATGCATCTGCAACTTCAGGTACGGTAGAAGCTTTTAATTGTCCATTATTCACAACTTCTTGAAGTAGCTCCTCCATACCAGGCTCGATGATATGTAACTTCCCCTGATTCGTCATTTCAACAACCTTAGGATTAATATCAACTCCAATAATCTCAATGCCATATTTAGCGGCAATAATTGCAGTAGGCAGACCAATATAGCCTAACCCCATAAAACAAGCTTTCATATTTAAACGTTTAATTAAATTCAAATCCATCAATGTATTTCAAATCATATAACTCCCCATTAGTATTGTTCTGAGTCAGATTACTGACATAAATATCTTCACATTTCATATTACTTTGCATCACATATTTAGCAGTATTAGATACTATATTCCGAATATTTACATCATGTATCTTGTTTGATAAAGAAGGATCTCCGTAACCAGTGTATAGATATAAGACTGAACTACGATTTCTGCTAGCATTTTCTGGTTCAACAAAGTCAGATATCGAAATATTATAAATCTCATTATCATAAGCTGTCAATAATATAACACCATGATGATTCCCAACAGTTGATATATCATGAATATTTATTTCGAATACATCCATATTGCCGGTAGGATCTAAATTCACAGTAGGTTCCATAGGATAAATATAATTACCATCAGGATAAGTTCTTTTCACATTACGTCCCAAAGCACTACAAGCAATAGTATCATCCGAAGTATCTCCGGTTATATTGTAAATCTCACAGTGATGACAGTAAGCACTCAATTTAGGGCATACCCCTTTGTAAGGGCACTTTTCAGTGCCCTAA
>ERZ791875.62-NODE-62-length-148652-cov-12.979232_pt1 | contig 148652 bp, 120 predicted proteins | sample MGYA00510278_ERZ791875 | MGnify/ENA primary metagenome ERZ791875 (study PRJEB30046, sample SAMN00792078) | human gut metagenome | study: EMG produced TPA metagenomics assembly of the A metagenome-wide association study of gut microbiota in type 2...
GCGCCAACAGTACGGCCGCCTTCGCGAATTGCAAAACGCAGACCAGGCTCGATTGCGATCGGAGTGATCAGCTCTACGTCCATGGTTACGTTATCGCCAGGCATTACCATCTCAATACCTTCCGGTAATTCAGTTACGCCGGTTACGTCTGTTGTTCTGAAATAGAACTGCGGACGATAGCCGTTGAAGAACGGTGTATGACGGCCGCCTTCTTCTTTCGTCAGTACATATACTTCTGCTTTAAATTTTGTGTGCGGATGGATGCTGCCGGGTTTTGCAAGTACTTGACCGCGTTCGATATCTTTACGGTCTACACCACGCAGCAGGCAGCCGATGTTGTCTCCTGCTACTGCTTCGTCCAGTAATTTACGGAACATTTCTACGCCCGTTACTACTGTTGCTTTTTTCTCTTCTGTCATTCCTACGATCTCAATATTGTCGCCTACTTTGATGATACCACGTTCTACACGGCCTGTTGCTACTGTGCCACGGCCGGTAATTGTGAATACGTCTTCTACAGGCATCAGGAACGGTTTGTCAGTTGCGCGTTCCGGAATAGGAATGTATGCGTCTACTGCGTCCATCAGTTCCATGATTTTTGCTTCGTATGCTGCGTCTCCTTCAAGTGCTTTCAGCGCAGACCCTACTACTACAGGAATGTCGTCGCCGGGGAAGTCGTAGCTGGAGAGCAGTTCACGTACTTCCATTTCTACTAATTCGATCAGTTCCGGATCGTCTACCATATCTGCTTTATTCAGGAACACTACCATTGCAGGTACGCCTACTTGACGAGCAAGAAGGATGTGCTCACGAGTTTGCGGCATCGGGCCGTCTGCTGCAGATACTACGAGGATCGCTCCGTCCATTTGTGCTGCGCCGGTGATCATGTTTTTTACATAGTCGGCATGGCCCGGGCAGTCTACGTGTGCGTAGTGGCGGGTTGCTGTTTCATATTCTACGTGGGAAGTGTTGATGGTGATTCCGCGTTCTCTTTCTTCAGGTGCTTTATCGATCATGGAGTAATCCATGAATTCTGCGCCGCCTTTAGAAGCCAATACTTTGGTGATTGCTGCGGTCAGGGTTGTTTTACCATGGTCTACGTGACCGATGGTGCCGATATTAGCATGCGGTTTTGTTCTTTCATATTTTTGCTTTGCCATTCATTTTTCCTCCGAATCTCTTTTGTTTTTTATAAAATAGGCTTTGACGCCATTTTACCATATTCGCTGTCTGCCTGTAAACTCCTGCTTGGTTTTATGACTATAATAAAAAAAACCCCATCACTGAGGTTTTATTTTTTATTGGTGGCGGCGCACGGATTTGAACCGCGGACACTCCGGGTATGAACCGAATGCTCTAGCCAACTGAGCTACGCCGCCATATTTATTTGGAGCTGATGACCAGGATTGAACTGGTGACCTTATCCTTACCAAGGATACGCTCTGCCGACTGAGCTACATCAGCATCGCAACCAAATAATCAAAATGGTTGCGGGGGCTGGACTTGAACCAACGACCTTCGGGTTATGAGCCCGACGAGCTACCAACTGCTCCACCCCGCGATGAAAACTAATTAAGAAAGTGGTGGAGAGGGTTGGATTCGAACCAACGAAGCGAAACGCGGCAGATTTACAGTCTGCTCCCTTTAGCCACTCGGGAACCTCTCCATTTGGAGCTGGCAATAGGACTTGAACCCACAACCTGCTGATTACAAGTCAGCTGCTCTACCAGTTGAGCTATGCCAGCACTTAATTAGTGACAAGGAAGATTATATATTAACATAATCATTTTGTCAACTACTTTTCAATTAATTCAGTAACTTTTTTTACAAAACTCTTTAAAAGTAAAAGTATGTTAAAGCAGCTACAGCAAGTATGATACGATAATATGCAAAAGATGTCAAGCTATATTTATGAAGAAATTTTAAAAACCACAGCACGGACCAGTAAGCAACTACAAAAGCAACCACAAAACCAATCGCCAACATCTGCAGATCATCTACTGTTAAAATACTGATATTTTTTAAAAGATCATAAAGACAGGCTACAAACATCAAAGGTACAGCAATCAAAAAAGTATAATTTGCTGCAGTCTCACGTTTTAAACCTACTAAAAGTCCACCCGCCAAAGTACTTCCCGACCGGGAAAAACCAGGCCACAACGAAAGCAACTGAAACGCCCCAACAAGCGCCGCCTGTTTTAAAGAGATCTTATCTAAATCATCCAATAATTCTGCTTGGTTATCTTTAGTCTTATATTCAGCATACATCATTAATAAAGCACCCAATACCAATCCTATCGCTACTGTAAATGGAGAAAAAAGATATTCTTTAATATATTTATATGCAAAAAAAGCCACGCCCATTACAGGCACAATACCAGCGGCTACATGCCAGACGCTCAGCCCTTTATCAGCCTGCCAGCCTTCTTTTGTAAAAAATCTAGCAAAACGTTCTTTATAAATAAAAATAACTGACAAAATCGCCCCCAGCTGTACGAAAACGTCAAAAATATCTGCCGCCGGACCATCAAAACCCAGCATATGTCCTACTATAATCATATGACCTGTTGATGATACCGGCAAAAACTCCGTTACCCCTTCTACAAAGCCTACTATTACCGCTATAAGATTCTGATCCATTATAATTATCTATCCTTCCATAATTACATTGCCACATAAATTTTACTAACTTCTACATTATACAGGTTATTATCGCTACCGCCAAGTTTAATTATATAAATTTACCTGAAATTTATCTGAATAATAAAGAAAAGGACAGCGGCGTCCATTTCCGCTGTCCTCTGAATGTTGCTGTAAACTAAAGTTCTTTTGTTTTACTTATTGGGTCAGTCACCAAAACATAAGCCCATTTGACGTCCTGTGCGAATTATATCGCTGTCTACTGGTACTAACCGTGGCTCGGAGGCAACCTTCTCAATAGGCTCCGTAACGATCTTATCGTTTTGCAGTGATACCATAACGTTATATTCCTTGCGCATGCAAGCCTCGGCCGCTGCTACACCATAACGCGTAGAAAGAACTCTGTCGAAAGGTGTAGGCGTGCCGCCTCTTTGTAAATAACCTAATACAGTACACCGCGATTCGATACCCGTTTTTTCCTCTATCTCGCGAACCAGTTTTTCTCCTGCTCCGCCAAGACGGATGGGCTCGAAGCTGCCCTTGACCATGCGCGCGATCGACATTTCCCCGCCCACAGGTCGTGCCCCTTCAGCTACAACAATAATACTGAATTGTTTCCCAGCAGCCTGGCGGGCCCTGATTTTTCCGATAACCGAGTTGATACTGTAAGGGATCTCCGGTATCAAAATAACATCTGCTCCGCCGGCTATGCCGGAATGCAATGCGATCCAGCCAGCATAACGTCCCATAACTTCCAGCGCCATAACGCGATGATGGGATTCTGCCGTTGTATGGATCCTATCCAAAGCTTCTGTAGCCATCGCCATTGCTGTGTCAAAACCAAAAGTACGTTCTGTACACGGAAGGTCGTTATCGATCGTTTTAGGTACCCCCACAACCTTTATTCCGCATTCTTTAGCCAGCCTTGCAGCTATATTTAAGCTGCCGTCTCCGCCGATAACCACTAAAGCTTCAATACCATGTTTTTCAAGATTAGCCAATACTTCCGCGCGTTTATCATAATAAACCAATTCCCCGTTTTCTTCTACTGCAAATTTAAAGGGATTGTCGCGGTTAGTTGTTCCAAGAATTGTTCCGCCCCGCGGCAGAATACCTGAAACATCTTTGTAATCCATCAGTCCCATCCGGCCTGTCACGAGGCCGTTAAAACCATTTTCTATGCCAAATATTTCATATCCATTATTAAGAGCTGTTTTCACTACAGCCCTGATGACTGCATTTAACCCGGGACAATCGCCGCCGCCAGTCAAAACTGCCAGTCTTTTCTTTGCTTGGCTCATTGCTTACCTCGCTTTTTAATCAACGTTCCAAACCGTAAAACCTTCCGAACTGATACGGATCGATTCCGTTCCATCAAATTTATCATAACAGAGTTTTCCTTCTTCAAGGTAACCCGGCCAAGCTGTTACAATCACAAATTTCTCACTAAGTTTATGCAGCAAAGCATCAACATCAATATGAAACACCGGTACGAACAGTGTTTGCAGACGATCCAACAAAATAACTTCGCTGTCATATCCTTCCAATATGTCTGCCATCATCTCAGGTGCTTTTGCCTGACGTTCTCCAGGAGGAACCTCCAAAAATTTTTCAGTAATTAAAAGGCGGCAATCGATGTAATCCCACTTTTTCTCTTCAGCAGCTTCACGCAATACTTTACTTTTACCGCTGCCCGGTTTACCTGTTACGATAACTACTTTTACATCGTGATCTTTAACGCCTTCTACAATTTTTACAAATTCTTCTACTTGGCTCATGTCCATTACCTCCCAATTACGCTCAGCGTAAAATTTGCCCTTCACTTTCTAGTTATTGCTATATTCGCTGTTTATTTACGAAATCCTTTAAAAAAATAACATCATTCAGAAAAATCTAAATGATGTTGCTTTTTTGTTTCACATTTATCAATTTATTAATCACGTTTACGATGACTGAACCGTTCGCTGGGATCAATAGCTAAAAGCCCACTATAAACCTCACTCAGATCAGTGTTATCATTACGATTTGTAATGTACTTTTCTAATTTGCGTTTCACTCTCTGCAAAGCATTATCAATTGATTTGATGTGCCTATCCAGTTCAACGGCAATTTCCTGATAAGATTTGCCATCCAGATAACTCATCAAAACCTTCCACTCAAGGTCACTGAGAATATTATTCATCTTATTCTCAATATCAGCAAACTCTTCCCTGCTGATAATCATATCTTCAGGATTAGCAACTTTAACACCGGAAATAATATCCAACAACGTTCTATCAGAATCCTCTTCATAAATAGGCTTATTCAAAGAAACATATGAATTAAGAGGAATATGCTTCTGCCTGGTAGCTGTTTTTATAGCAGTAATAATCTGTCGAGTAACGCACAATTCAGCAAAAGCTCTGAAAGATGACAGTTTATCGCCGCGAAAATCACGGATAGCTTTATAAAGGCCTATCATTCCTTCCTGAATGATATCCTCGCGTTCGGCGCCTATTAAAAAATAGCTTCTGGCTTTAGCCCGCACAAAATTACGGTATTTATGCAAAAGATATTCCTGGGCAAGTGCGTTATCTTCTTGTTTAGCCTTTAAGACGACATCTTCATCCGCCATGTTTTCAAAAGCAGCATAGGGATTATATGGCGTTTCCGTACTCATTGGCACAACCTCCGTTTCCTAGGAATTTCCTGCATCTGTCAGCTTTTTCATTATACTCCATAGTTATGTCAGCGTCAATTTTTAGGTATTGCGCCGCAGCTTTTCAAAATGATCCAGAATATGCTCCTGCAGCCTGCCGCCAAGTTCATTACGTCCCAAACCCCTAGCAAGTCTTTCGCTGCGCTGCGCGATCTGTTTTTTTGTAAGCAGATATTCTTCACGAAATTCACGCGCCGAAATCCTATAGGCCCCACTCCCTAAAACATTCAGCTGTTCTGCATAATCACTGGTCACAACAAAAACACTGCTTCCGCTCTTAACAAGATCATATACGCGTCGTTCAATCCATGAATCAGCGGTTTCACCTTCATTCGTGAAAACAATCTCCAAAGCTCCGTTTTTTTCGAATGATGCAACTCCCTGTACTTCCTGGGCATCAAAAACAACAATTCCTGAATATCCTTTAAAAGCTATATACTCGGCTAATTTTTCTTTTAAAAGTTCACGGGCATGCTCAAGGTTCTCTTCACGGAATTTACGAAAATCCTGCCAACTGTTGATAACATTGTAACCGTCCACTACAAGCCATTCTTTCATACTTTAAACGCCCGCCTGCACCCGGCGCTGACGTACGACCTCGTACAGCAAAACGGCACCTGCCGCCGAAGCATTCAGCGAAGAAACTCCCCCCTGCATCGGCAGACTGACAATGATATCACACTTCTCTTTTACAAGGCGTCCCAGTCCTTTTCCTTCAGCACCAACTACAATGACCATCGGGCCAGTCAAATTACTTTTGTAATAATCCTCACCGTTCATATCCGCACCGGCAATCCAAAAACCAAGTTTTTTCAATTCTTCAATCGTCTGCGGAATATTACCAATTTGAACTACTGGAACATATTCAACAGCACCGGCAGAAATTTTCGCTACCACAGCATTTAGCGGACAGCTGCGACGCTTGGGAAGCAGCACACCATGCACACCAGCAGCATCCGCCGTTCTAATCAGCGCTCCCACATTCTGCGGGTCCTGCAGCTCATCAAGCAGCAGCAAAAAAGGAGTTTCATCTTTCTCTTTTGCCAATGCCAAAACCTCTTCTAAACTGTGAAAGCGAATAGGTGCAGCTAAGGCAACAAACCCCTGATGCCGCAAGCCATCTGCCAGTTTATCCAATCTTTCAGCTTTACAAAATTCCAAAACTACGCCCGCAGTCTTCGCCAGGCCAATAATCTCACTGACACTGCCGCCTTTGATTCCGTCCTGCACCAACAGTTTATTAATAGATCTGCCGCTGCGCAAGGCTTCTGTTACAGAATTGCGTCCGGCAAGAATTTCTTCAGACATAGCTCCTCCTAATTATCACTGTTGTTTTTGTTTTGCCGCTAAAATAGCGTCCAAACGTCCGCAACTCATTGCACCTTCTCTGCATATACCTTCACTTACGCAAGTAGGACCGGCATTTTCAAATAATACCGGTGCGGCTTTTTTACATTCAGCCAGCATTTTTTCTGCAAGCTGCCTGATCTCCCACTGGGCACGATTACAGCAGCGCAGGCTAAAGAAATTCATCAAAGACCTGACATTAAATGTTGCCACAATTTTAGTTTCAGCCGCATTAGGAAGTACATAACGGGCATCCTCTGCCGGGATTCCAAATTCATCAGTAAATTCATTATACCTAGCCTGAATATCAGCCATAAGCTGTTCAAACTTAGCTTTTGCCTCAGGCCTTGAGGAAATAGTAGGAGGCATAATAGTTTCAAAATCATGCTCTTTTACATAACGCTGCGATTGCTGTGAATAAGAAGCGATACGGTGACGCACCAGCTGGTGCGTCAATACTCTGGAAACTCCTTCTATAGCGAAAGTAAATGTAACATGTTCCAATGTCGAAAAATGTCCCATTTCCACAAGTTTACGCACTAATTTGGCTGCCTGTTCATCAGACATTGTTTCTTCAAGCTGGGCTGCACCAACGGGAGAATAGCACAGACGTGCGCTCATAGCAACTGTCTTTTCCGGTTCTGGTGTGTGTCTGAGTAATTTTACTTCCATGTTAATTCACCCTTTCTTCTGCATAGCCTCAGAAATAATTACAAAAGAACGCTCTAATATCTCCTCCAGTCGTTCTTCCCTGTCGCTCAAAAATAACCAGCCCAACAGCGCTTCAAATGCTGTTCCCATACGATATTCATGTACGGAGGCGCTTTTAGGCACTATCGATTTAGTATTACGGCCGCGCCTAGCAATATAGGCTTCTTCTTCCGTCAAATCCGACAGCAATGCCTCCATTGCCTTCGCCTGCATAACCGCCGATACCATTTTTGAACCCAAATCATGTATAACACGAACCTGCCCTGAGGTTGGCAGCAGCCTCAACCTTACATAAAGAGAAAAAACAACATCACCGATATATGCCAAAAGTATCGGATTAAGTTGTTTCGGTTCTCCGTAAGTCAGCCCGGCAGCCGTACAGGCTGCCAAAGCATGAGCTTTTATTTGCTGATATTGTTCAAACTTCACTGTTTTTTCCAACGTACGCCTTGAGGCGTATCCTCCAGAACAATTCCTATCTCGCTTAATTTATTACGTAAAGCATCAGCCTGTGCATAGTCCTTATTGCTCCTGGCTTCCTGGCGCATAGCAATAAGCATTTCCATCAGTGGTTCTTCCAAACCGCAACTTTCAGCTTCAACAGCACCTTGAGTTGATTCCAGTACTCCAATAATAGAACACATTTCAGAGAAAACACTTTGCAATATATACACAAGCTTTCCATCCGGTTTACTGCCGACGCTGACGATACTTTGATGATAAATATTAATTTCCTTTGCCAAAGCAAACATATTACTGATTGCCAAAGCAGTATTAAAATCATCACGCATGGCTTCCATAAACTCGTTGCGCAGTTCCAAAACTTTTCTTCGCAGCTTCAGGCTTTCCTCTGTCGGGCCAGCATTCATCAAAGCCATTAAGGCCTGCAGATTTTCCTGAGCCGTTTTCAACCTGGACAAGCTGCGCTGCGCTTCCGCCAACCTCTCATCACTAAAGTCCAATGGACTGCGGTAATGAGTGGAAAGAATAAAAAAGCGCAGTGTTTCCGGCTCATAATGCTCGAGGATATCAATGACCATAAAGAAATTACCTAATGATTTAGACATTTTCTCTTCATTAACAGTGATAAACCCGTTATGCAGCCAGTATTTAACAAAGGGATGGCAACCTGTACAGCCTTCAGATTGTGCAATCTCATTTTCATGATGCGGAAAAATCAAATCACTGCCGCCGCCATGAAAATCAAAGGTTTCTCCCAAATATTTCATACTCATTGTTGAGCATTCGATATGCCAGCCAGGACGTCCTTCACCCCAGGGACTGCTCCAGGAAGGCTCTCCCGGTTTAGCAGCCTTCCACAAGGCAAAATCCATTGGATTATGCTTTTTATCGTTGACATCAACGCGCGCACCTGCCATCATATCTTCCAGATTACGCCCGGAAAGTTCACCGTAATGCTCAAATTTTTCAACGCTATAATAAACATCGCCGTCCATTTCGTAGGCATAACCACGATCAATAAGAGCTTTTACAGTTTCAATGATTTCCTCCATATGCTCAGAAACACGCGGATATACATGTGCACGACGCACATTGAGCTTATCCATTACCTCAAAATAAGCATCTATATAACGTCCGCAGACATCACTCCATAAAACGCCTTCTTTATTGGCAGTGTTGATTATTTTATCATCGACATCAGTAAAATTCTGTACATGCAGAACATCATAACCCTCATGCTCCAAAAAACGGCGGATAACATCCCATGTTACAAATGGACGCGCATTACCAATATGCGGATGGTTATAAGGCGTAACACCGCAGACATAAATATTAGCTTTACCCGGATGTACCGGTACAAACTCTTCTTTTTGTTTCGTCAATGTATTGTAAACTCTAATCGTCATTCCAAGCTCTCCTCTACAGAGTAATACCTGCCTTAGCAAGGCTCGCCCTAATTCTGGCTTCTGTACGTTCCAAACCAAGCAACGGCACCATTTCAGCCAGTTCCGGGCCATGCTGATTTCCTGTTAAAGCAACACGGATCGGCATAAATACAGCTTTGCCACCCAGCTTGGTAGCTTTTTGGATAGCTTTGAAAGCAGCTTTTACAGCAGGTCCATCTAAAACTTCCAGCTTAGGCAATTCTTCGAACAGCATATTCATTACTGTTGGTACTGATTCTTCCTGCAGAACTGCAGCAGCCTCTGCATTTTCAAATTCAAATTCATCACTGAAATACATAGCGACACATTCAGGGATCTGCGCAGCAAAAGCAACATGCTCTTTGGCTGTAGCAACTACACGTTTAAGCCATTCCAACTTTTCGCCACACTCATCACCTGTCATATAGCCGGCAGCAACCATATGCGGCTTAGCTGCGGCAAAAAAAGCTTCCTCATCCAACTGCCGCATATAGTGCTGATTGATCCAGTTCAGTTTATCGATTTCAAAAACAGCGGGATTTTTAGCGACATGCTCCATCGAAAAGGCCTGAATCAACTCTTCCATACTGAAAATCTCCTGTTCGCTGTTCGGAGCCCAGCCCAGTAATGCCAGGAAATTATCAATGCCTTCCGGCAGATACCCCAACTGACGATACTGATCAACAGAAGTAGCGCCATGGCGTTTAGACATTTTTGTGCGATCCTTACCTAAAATCAATGAAATATGACCGAATGTAGGCTGTGTAAAGCCCAGCGCATCATAAATAAGGCATTGGCGCGGAGTATTTGACAAATGCTCTTCAGCACGAATAACATGAGAAATTTTCATCAACGCATCGTCGATTACTACAGCATAATTATAAGTAGGAATGCCGTCAGATTTTACGATAACAAAATCTCCGATTCCGTTAGAGTCAAAAACGACATCGCCGCGAACCATGTCGCGGACAAGTATCTGCTGATCAGCAGGCACACGAAAACGTACGGTTGGTTTGCGTCCTTCAGCTTCGTACTGTTCTATTTGTTCAGAAGTAAGATTACGGCATTTGCCCATATAACGAGGCATTTGCCCTTTGGCAGACAAAGCCTGACGTTCTGCTTCCAGCTCTTCATCTGTGCAGTAACAATAGTAGGCCTTACCTTCAGCCAGCAGCTGATCAGTATATTTTTTATACAGTTCAAGACGCTCTGTTTGACGATAAGGACCGTATTCCCCACCTACATCAATACCTTCGTCCCAATTCAAGCCTAACCATTTTAAGGCAGCCTTGATATTCTCTTCAGATTCGCGGCTGGAACGCTCAAGGTCAGTATCCTCGATACGCAAAACAAGCTTGCCGCCCATTTTACGGGCAAACAGCCAGTTAAATAAAGCACTGCGAGCGCCGCCGATATGGAACGGTCCAGTCGGACTCGGTGCAAATCTTACTCTGATTTCATTAGACATTAGAATGATCCCTCCAAAAATACTTATCTTGAATATTATACCACAAGGGCATGTATGAGTGCTAAGTCCGTAAAGACCTCACTAAGTACTCAAACGATACCACAAGGACATATATGAGTACCTCGTTTCAGTAAAGCGAATTTACATCATCCTCTGATAATACTTACAACAGCCTCTGACGCCATCCCTTCGCCCCGTCCAACAAAACCTAATTTCTCTGTTGTCGTTGCTTTTACATTGACAGCACTTCTTTCAATCCGCATTTCCCGGGCAATATTAGCCGCCATCTGTTCAATATAGGGAGCCAGCTTAGGCCGCTGTGCCATAATAGTCACATCGGCATTGTTTATCTGCCAGCCATGCTTTTGCAGTAAACCAACCACCTGCCTCAACAGCAGCATACTATCGGCATCTTTAAATTTCATATCCGTATCCGGAAAATGCCTGCCAATATCACCAAGACCCGCTGCGCCAAGCAAAGCATCCATCAATGCATGAAGGGCCACATCGGCGTCAGAATGTCCTAACAACCCTGATTCATAAGGAATCTCAACTCCGCATAAAATCAATTTACGGTCAGCAGCAAGCTTATGTACATCGTACCCGCAGCCTACACGAAACTGCGGCCAGTTATTATTTTTTTCTATCATCTTACAAGACCTCTGCTTTTACATAAATTTTCTGCCAGGATCAAATCTTCCGGCGTTGTAATCTTAATATTCTCATAGCTTCCTTCAGCAACAGCAACAGCTATTCCCAAACGTTCTACCAGTGAAGCGTCATCCGTTACATTACCATGCTGTTTCTGCAAAAGCTCGTATGCCTGCTTTAAAATACTGATTTTAAAAATCTGCGGTGTCTGCACAGCACGCAGAGTACTGCGCACAGGCGTATACTGCACAAGATTATTTTCATCCACAACCTTAACCGTATCCTTAACAGGCACAGCAGCAATAGCCGCACCGCTATCGGCAGCAGCTTTCAACACTCTTTTAAAAACCTCTTTGCCGGCAAAAGGACGAGCACCGTCATGCACAGCTATATAACCATCACTCTCCGTAACTGCAGACAGAGCATTAGCAACAGAATCCTGTCGTTCCTTTCCGCCGGCAACAACACAGAAAGGCAACAGCGGATAATACTCCTTGCTGTATTCCTCCAGCATCAATTCTGCTTCCTTGACCTCCTGTGGCCGTACAACAGCGATCACTCTGCTCACACAGTCTGTATCAGCCAGCATTCTCATACACTGTACCAGAAGCGGCAATCCGCCCACATCGGCAAAAGCTTTATTTTTACCTAACCCCAAGCGGCTTCCCAACCCTGCAGCCGGAACAATCGCTATGATTTTTTCCATAAACGCCCCCGCTATTTCAGTTTCGCGAAAATCATTCTACCTGCTGAAGTCTGCAGGACAGAAGTTACTACAACAGCAGTATTTTCACCTACCAGTTTTTTACCGCCTTCAACAACGATCATTGTACCATCTTCAAGATAAGCAACGCCCTGATTATTTTCTTTGCCATCTTTAACGACAAAAACATTCATCTCTTCCCCCGGAAGAACCACCGGCTTAATGGCGTTAGCCAGATCATTGATATTAAGCACACTGACGCCTTGGATCTCGGCAACTTTATTAAGATTGAAATCATTAGTTATAATAACAGCTTCTGTCTGTTTAGCCAATTTCACCAATTTAGCATCTACTTCATTCAAATCTTCAAAATCAGTATCTTCTACAAGCAATTGTTCTTTATTTTTCTGCTGTATCTCCTGAATAAGATCCAAACCTCGGCGGCCTTTGGCCCGTTTCAGATTATCAGACGAATCTGCCAGCTTCTGCAATTCTTCCAAAACAAAGTTGGGAACGATCAAACGACCTTCCAGAAAACCTGTTTTCAGAATATCAATAATACGACCGTCGATAATGACACTGGTATCCAGTAATTTATTTTTACTGTACAATCTGTCACTCAGCGCCAACGATTTAACTGCAGCCGGTTTTACCGCACCTTTTAAGCTAGGAATACTGCGGTTAAAAAAGCCTACGATATCCTTATGCTTACGTAAAGCAACTTTCGCCCCAATAATAGAAAGCACCAGACTAAAGATCAAAGGAATATAGGGACCAATAATCGGCAAATGCGAAAAAGGCCCACCCAAAAGGTTAGCCAAAATCAAACCAATACCAATACCAAGCGTCATAACAAGAATATCACTGGTCGGCACCTTGGATAAAACGATCGCCATACGTTCCGTATAACCCATAATATGATAAATAAGCACCGGTGCAACAGCTACACCAAGACCACCAAAAACAAAGATGCCCACAGCACCTGAAACAATAGTTGCCAAAGCTATGCCAAAAAAGCCGTTGTCATAAAGATCGTAACCAAAAAAATCCGAAATATAAGGCAGTAAATATTCAGTAAGTATGAGTCCGGTAAGCGCAAACACAACGACAATGGTCAGCTTCAAAATCCTGTTTAACATCTTTACACCTCCTTTCTTTAAATAATATGGATAATATAATATTTTACTACAATTTTCGTATTAAAAACAGCTAAAAAAATAAAATACGTCGGAAAATCCGACGTATTTCACTAAAAAAACTTATTCAGCCAGTTTTCAATATCCTGCTGTTCAGCATTTTTTACAAGCATCACTTCGCTGATCAAAATCTGTCTGGCTGTACCCAATAATCTACGCTCGCCGGTAGATAATTTTTTTTCATTCTCCTGCACCTGCAATGTTCTTATTACATCGGCAACTTCAAAAACATTACCGCTTTTCATTTTTTCCAAATACATATTAAAGCGTCTGTTCCATGTAATAGCTTTATTGTAATTATCAGGACGTTCTTCCAAAACTTTTTCAACGGCATCGATATCATCATTTTCGATAACATGCCTCAAGCCAACACGTTCCACACTGTCGACCGGAACCATGACCTTCATCTCTCCAAGAAGCATTGCCAGGATCAGATAGTCGACACTTTGACCGTCACGTTCACGCTTTTCTATTGTTTTTACTACTCCGGCGCCGTGCATCGGATATACGACTTTGTCTCCTACTGCAAACATCTTCTGCCCTCCTAAGGAACACGCTATTTTTATATGTATTTATTTTAACACCTCCTGTTATTTTTGTCAAAATTTTATTATTTTATCATAGCTCCATATTTGTGTCAATCATTTTTTATATAAATTTTCTGATTTTATTTTAAAATAAACAAAAAGAGCGGAGAAACCTCCGCTCTTTTAAGCAAAAACCTTATCCAGCGCTTCTTCCAAAGTTTTAACCTGCACAATACCATTGCAGGGTTCATCCAATGACAGCTTGCCCATTGGCAAAACAAATCTTTTAAAGCCAAGATTCATAGCATCTTTGATACGCCTTTCCGGCGAACCTATTCGTCGCACTTCTCCTGTAAGCCCCACTTCACCCATGACTAATACGCCATGCGGAATCGGCCGATTACGATAACTGGACACCAGCGAAGCAGCCACAGCCAGATCTGCAGCTGGTTCAGTGACTCTCATCCCGCCAACCACATTGACGTAAGCATCGTAAGCGCCAAAATCCATTCCTAAGCGCCGTTCCAAAATCGCCAAAAGCATAGTGACCCGATTATAATCAAATCCAACAGCAGTGCGTCGGGGCATCCCATAAGGTGTTTTGGCAACCAAAGCCTGCACTTCAACTAAAATAGGCCTGTTACCTTCCAGGCAAGCACAAACAACTGAACCGGAAGCATCGTTACTGCGTTCTTCCAGGAATAATCCTGCTGGATTACTTATTTCCTGCAGCCCACTGGCTTCCATAGAAAAAATACCGCTTTCATTTGTAGAGCCAAAACGGTTTTTCAAGGCACGCAGCACCCGAAAAGAATAGGATCTATCCCCTTCAAATTGCAGCACCACGTCGACCATATGTTCAAGCAATCGTGGGCCGGCAATATTACCGTCTTTAGTCACATGACCGATAATAAGCACGGCAATGCCGCTGGTTTTTGCAAAACGCAGCAATTTCGCCGTACACTCGCGCACCTGTCCGACACTGCCGGCTGCAGTAGGCAGCTCGCTGTTGTACATAGTCTGAATAGAATCAATTACCAACAATGCCGGCTGCACTTCCTGTGCCTGCAGTAAAATAATATTCAAATCGGTAGCCGTCATCACCAGCAGGTTTTCACCGCTGCTGCCTAAACGTCTCGCCCGCATTGCTGTTTGCGCTTCTGATTCTTCACCAGAAACATACAAAACTTTTATATTATTCCGGCTAAACTTCATGCCGGCATCCAAAAGCATAGTCGACTTGCCAATGCCCGGGTCTCCGCCTAACAAAACCAGGCTGCCGGGAACAATCCCTCCCCCAAGCACACGATCAAATTCACGGATACCTGTCTGCAGACGGCTGAGGGACTGTTCCGCCACCTGATGCAACGGTTTGGGCTTAGCGGTTTCGCCTACAGGCAGGTAACTCTGTCCAGGACGTTCAGGCACGTCCATTTCTTCGACAAAACTGTCCCATTTACCACATTCCGGACACTTTCCCAACCATTTAGCCGTTACATAACCACACGACTGACAAACGAAACGTATTTTCGGTTTTGCCATTACGGACGTTCCTCTCCAGCTGCAACCAAGGCTTCTTCCTTGTGCGCTTCTTCTTTATCAAAATAGATTTTACCAGCCTCATCAGTACGGGTCAAAATAGTATCACCGCGTTTTAATTCTGAAGCCAGATACAAATCGGAAACAGGATCCTCAACCAGTTTCCTTAAAGCCCTGCGCAGAGGTCGTGCACCATAACGCGTATCCTTGCCAGCTTTTAAAAGCTCGGCCTTAGCCTCATCAGTAACCTTGATATCAAGGCCATTTTCCTGCAAACGACCTGAAAGTTCTTTGAGCATCTGTTCGACAATTTGCCGCAGTTCTGCTTCACCAAGCGGATCAAAGACCAGAATTTCATCAATTCTATTTAAAAATTCAGGACGGAAGATTCTTTTTACTTCTTCCAATACAGCACTTTTGCGTCCGTCGTTTACCTGTTTCTCACCAGTCGCAAATCCCAACGGCTTGCTGTCCAGTAAAGCTCTGACACCAGCGTTGCTGGTCATAATGATAACAGCATTTTTAAAATCAACAGTCCGTCCCTGCCCGTCAGTCAAGCGGCCGTCTTCCATAATCTGCAGCAGCAAGTTGAAAACATCAGGATGCGCTTTTTCAATTTCATCCAGCAAAATTACCGAATAGGGCCGCCGGCGCACAACATCTGTCAGCTGACCGCCTTCTTCATAACCAACATAACCAGGAGGAGCACCTACCAACCGAGAAGTAGTATGCTTTTCCATATATTCAGACATATCAAATCTAATCAAAGCACGTTCATCGCCAAAAAGGTTCTCTGCCAGCGCTTTAGCCAGCTCTGTTTTACCTACCCCGGTAGGTCCTAAGAACAGGAACGATCCTACAGGGCGGTTTTTATCCTTAAACCCGGCTCTGGCTCTACGGATAGCTTTTGCAACAGCGTCAACAGCCGCATTTTGACCGACCACACGCTCATGCAGCGCCTCCTCCAAATGAATAAGTCTTTTAGATTCACCTTCGGTAAGCTTACGCAGTGGAATATTTGTCCAGGAAGCAACTACTTCGGCAACATCTTCTTCACTTACCGTCAATTTACTGCTTGATCCACTGCGCTGCGACTGACGCTCACCATCAAGCTGTTCCTGCAGCTTGCGTTCTGCGTCACGCAATTCAGCAGCACGTTCATACATTTGCTGAGTAATAGCCGATTCTTTTTCAATGCGCACTTTTTCAAGCTGTTGTTCAATTTCCCGCTGCGGCAAGGAAATCTTATAGCTTTGCAGCCGTACCCTCGAACAGGCTTCATCCATTAAATCGATAGCTTTGTCCGGGAGATTACGGTCAGTGATATAACGATCAGACAGACGCACTGCCGCCATAATAGCCTCATCTGTGATTTGAATACGATGAAAGGCTTCATATTTATCGCGCAGTCCCTTCAAAATCTCAATTGAATCATTAACATCAGGAGCACCTACAACGATAGGTTGAAAACGACGTTCCAGTGCCGCATCTTTCTCAATATTTTTCCGGTATTCGTTTAAAGTAGTGGCTCCTATAGCCTGCATTTCACCCCTGGCCAAAGCCGGTTTTATAATATTTGCAGCATCAATAGCGCCCTCTGCGGCACCTGCTCCGATGATAGTATGCAGTTCGTCAATAAAAAGAATAATATTTTTATTTTCTTTTACCGCTTCCAGTAATTCTTTCAAACGTTCCTCAAATTCACCGCGGTATTTGGTTCCCGCCACCAGATACCCGATCTCCAGCGAGAACACAATTTTCTCACGCAGTATCTCCGGAACATTACCGTCAACAATTCGCTGGGCCAGGCCCTCGGCAATAGCCGTTTTACCAACGCCGGACTCTCCAATCAACACCGGATTATTTTTTGTACGCCGACACAGAATCTGAATAATGCGTTCAACCTCTTTTTCGCGGCCAACAACGGGATCAATTTTTCCATCTGAAGCCAGCTGATTGAGATTGCGGCCAAATTCCGACAGCATTTCCAACACATTGCTCTTTGTTTCCACATCGCTGTCGCCAGCATTATAATTGCCATCTGTCAATGGCTGATTATCATAAACAGCCTTAATGACCTTCATGACCTGTTCTGCCGTAACGTTAAAGCGCCGCAATACCTGAGCAGCCACGCCTTCTCCTTCACGCAACAAGCCCAACAGCAAATGTTCGGACCCTACATAGTGCAGCTTAAAAGCTGCTGCTGCTTCACCAGCAAGCTCTAAGGCCCGTTTGGCACGCGGGGTATAACTGATCATCAGCTCAGTGCTGCCAGCGGGCTCCATCCAGCTTTCCAGCTCTTTTATGACCGCCTGATTATCAATGCCAAGTTTTTCTAGAATCTTCTTGGCAAAACAATTTTCAACATTCAGCAACGCCAGCAAGATATGTTCTGTTCCAACATGATCATGACCCTTATCCAATGCAAAACGCATCGCGTCTTCCAAAATACCTTTGGCACGTTCAGTAAAACGATTCATGATCTGTTCTTCTCTAGCTTTTGGTTTCAACAGCCCATCTAAAAACTCTTTGGCATTGAAAACAGTTCCCGACAAAAAATTAGACGGAGCCAATTCTTCAACACAATCCGAGCACAGCCATTTGTCGATTTGTTTATCGTTGACCACGCATACCACGTGGACCACAGCTTCTTTTAATCCGCATTTCTGACATAACATATCAATTCACCTCACTCACGTTCTGTCATTTTAGTAATAGCCGTCTCCAAAACAGCTCTTTTTTTAGCTTCATCAGCATCCAGAATTTCCATCATATACTGCAACAGTGATTTTTCGCGCCTGCTGATCAAACGGTTAGCAGCCCAGTGCTCAATCAAATCATGCACTGTCGGCTCACAGTTCTCTTCCTGCAATTCATGAGGCATCACCCTTACAATACGGACAAAGCCGCCGCTTCCGCGTCTGGATTCGACCATAAACCCCCGTTCAGGAGTAAAGCGCGTGCTCAGCACATAACTGATCTGCGACGGTGCGCACGACAGTTTATCGGCAAGTTCATTACGCTGTACTAAAACAGCGTCCTCTCTGTCCTCTAAAAGCTGTCTGATGATGAAATTTTCTATTGCATCTGCAAGATTTCTCATCTTAATTACCTTCCTTTTATCGTTTCAGCATTAAAGTCAAACTTTTCTGCCGGCATCTATAATTAGATTAATTCTATTATATTTGACCTTTCGACTTTTGGCAAGTAAATTATTCGTGAACATCTTTTCAGCAGAAAAAAAACAAGCAGACGCATAAAACTCGTCTGCTTGATCAATTTTTTTATTTTTGCAGTTTCCTGGCAAATTCATAACCAAGCTGCCTTGCTGCTTCCAGGTCTTCTGGCTGTGCCTTCCATTTACAGGTAAAACCCGGTTCCAACTCAAAACCAGCCGCTGTCAGCAAAGCTTCCATATCTTTCTGCGCTCCGCCGGCCCAGCCATATGTACCGAAAACAGCTGCTTTTTTACCTGTTGGGTTTAAGCCTTTAAGGTATACAAGCAGACTGCCCATAGTGGGCAGCATCCCGCTGTTCAGTGTTGAAGAGCCGATGATCATACCACCTGCTTCAAATAAATCCGCAACAGCAGTACTATTCGGAGTTTCGTTCATACGCAGCAGCACAGCATCACTACCGGCACTGACAACACCCTCCAGCACAGCACGAGCCATTTGCTCCGTAGCGCCCCACATCGTATCATAGGCAATAACTACACTGCTGCCGCTCACACCTTTGCCCCATGCAGCATATTTGGCAATAATTTCCTGAATATGACTGCGCCAGATAATACCATGGGCTGTAGCTATCATCTTTAAATCAAGCGCCGCTGCTTTCGCCAGCGCTTTATCAATTAATTTCGCATATGGCCAGAGTATATTGGCAAAATATTTTTTTGCTTCATAAAAAAGTATTCCCAGATCCACTTCATCATCAAAACGTTTAGCAGCCGCATAATGCTGGCCAAAAGCATCATTAGAAAACAAAATCCCATCATCTGCACAATAGGTTGCCATACTGTCAGGCCAGTGCAGCATTGGTAAAGTTACAAAAGTCAATTCACGTTTGCCTAATGATAATTTATCGCCATCCTTCACGACCTGAAAATCATATAAATCACCATAATGACGAATTGCTTCCGCCTTCCCTTGAGCTGTAATAAAAAACTTAGCATTCGGAGCCGCCTTGACCAGCGCCGGCAATGCCCCTGCATGATCCGGTTCCACATGGTTCACTATTACGTAATCAATTTTTCCAGGGTCGACAACACGTTCAATCTTTGCCAATAATTCTTCAGCAAACATCGCTTTCACTGTATCGATCAAACAGATTTTTTCATCCATGATCAAATATGAATTATATGAAGCACCGCGTTCCGTCTTATATCCGTGAAAATCACGCACAGCCCAGTCAACAACACCCACATCATAAATTTTAGGAGCTATTTCCAATGGCATCATTTTTTACACTTCCTTTCTGAAAAACTGCTTCTTTATTTATTATATAAGCAAATCACAGCAAAGTAAAAATTTCTTTTAGCAAAAAACAGTAAATTCTACTTACAAAATTCTATGCCTGACATTATTTTCACAAGGCCCGTTCAATAACACTGTGCTGACCTTTATCAATAAACAACCCTATTTGGTGGAAACTGCTCAAACTACTGCGATGTCCAATACTGACTATGGTAGTATCCGGCATTAAAGTTTCAACAAGCTTATACATCACCGCTTCTGTCTCCTCATCTAAAGCAGAAGTAGCTTCATCTAAAAACAGCCATGACGGTTGATAGATCAGTGCCCTTACAAAAGCCAGCCTCTGCTGTTCACCGCCGCTAAGCACATGTGACCAGTCTGCTTCGACATACAGGTCTTTTGCCAGGTAGCCAATCCGACATTGCTCCAGCAACATCACCAACTCTTCATCTGTTTTATGGCAACTGCCTGGATAAAGCAACGCTTCTTTCAATGTTCCCAATGGTAAATAAGGTTTTTGCGGAATAAACATCAGTTTCTCGGCAGCAGGCAGTTCCAATTTACCATGCACATATGGCCAGATACCAGCCACAGCACGCAGCAATGTACTTTTACCGCTGCCACTTGCGCCTTTGATCAGGATATTTTTATTTCGGCCGGGTATTAAAGTAAAATTGACATTTTTCAACAATATCCTGTCATCTGGTAAATCAACCTGCAAGGACGCAGCTACGATAGTATCGTTGCGACTTTCCATTCGTTCAAGATCAATCTGCGGTTTTTCCTGTTTTACCTCGTGCATATGTACCCCAAAACCCGTAAGACGCTCTACAACTGCCCGCCATTCAGCCAAAGAAGCATACATATCTACAAAATATGATAATGATTCCTGCACCCTGCCAAAGGCACTGGCAATCTGGATCAGGCCGCCTAATGTTATTTCCTTACTTAAGTAACGCGGCATAGCCACTACGAAAGGGAAAATAATTGCAATCTGTGAATAGCCGGAATTAAGCCAGACCAACTGTTTTTGTTTTTCTACTATCTTCCAGAAATTATCCAGCAGCAGTTTAAAACGCTTCTTAAATACGCCGCCTTCCTGTTTCTCACCGCTGTAAAACGCTACACTTTCAGCATTTTCCCTCATTCGCATCATACTGAAACGAAAATCCGCTTCATAACGTTGCTGAACAAAATTCATCCCTACCAGTTTTTTACCAATCAAATGAGTAAGCCCTGTACCAACAATGGAATAAACCAAGGCTACCCAAACCAGATAGCCTTCAATATGCCACACTTGCCCCGCCAAAGTAAATTCCAGTGAACCTGACAGTTCATATAAAATAAATACGAAAGACACAAAAGTACAAAAAGCCTTTAAAACACCGATACTGAACTTTAACGTCATCTCAACAAACAAACGCACATCCTCACTAATACGCTGGTCAGGGTTATCAGTATCAGATCCGAACATCTGCAGACGATAGTAGGTCTTATTTTTCAACCATTCATCAATATACCTGTTAGTCAGCCAACGACGCCAGTTAAGCACCAGTACCTGCTGCAAATAAAAGGCATAAACTGCCAGAATAATGTAGATCACAGCCAGCCAGCCGAAATGTATCAGCTCATCAAAAATAAGTTCGGTCTGGTAATTTTGCAGTGCATTATAAAAGGAATTGTTCCATTTATTCAACAGCACCAGCATATACACTACGCCTAAAGTTAGTGCTATGATTGCCGTCAACAGCAAATAAGCCTTTCCCTTTTCTTCTGACTGCCAATAACTTTTGGTCAGGTACCAGACATCTCTGAGAAATTTACTTTTATTTTTTAATTCATTCATCTGCTTTTACCTCTAAACACTCTTTGTCAGAAATTTTCAGTTACCTTTTTTAAATACCACATAAATAAAAAAAATCCTGCAAAAAAATAATGCCCCGTCTTTAAGACGGGGCATTATATATTTACAAAACACCTAAATTTATTCTTCGCTGTGTTTTTTTCTGTTGAAAATACGTTCAACGACAACGAATAATACCGGGATCATAAAGATACCGATCATCGTAGCAAAGGTCATACCGCCAACAACGGCATTACCCATAGAAACACGGGCACCGGCACCTGGACCTGTTGCAATCGCCAAAGGCACACAGCCAAGAATGAACGCGAAGGATGTCATCAGAATCGGACGCAAACGCAGTCTGGCAGCATCAAGCGCCGCTTTAACTACAGTTTCGCCATTTTCCATGTTCATCTTTGCATATTCTACGATCAGAATCGCATTTTTAGCATTCAGACCAATCAGCATGATCAAACCGATCTGCATATAAACGTCGTTCTGCAAACCGCGCAGATACTGAGCGCCAAAACAGCCAAGGGCAGCAACAGGCACTGACAGCATAACTGCCAACGGGATAGTCCAGCTTTCATACAAAGCTGCCAGACACAAAAATACGAAGATCAGAGAAATAATGAAAATCTGTGTTGATCTGTTTCCTGCTTCCAGTTCGTCACGGCTCTGATCTACCCATTCATAGGTATAAGTAGTCGGCAAAATTTCTGCAGCAGTTTCTTCCAGTGCAGTCATAGCCTGACCTGTACTATATCCTGTAGCAGGGTTACCAGCTATTTTAATAGCTCGTACACCGTTGAAGCGGGTTACAGTAGCAGAACTTGTTTTACCTTCGTCAGTAACCAAGGTATTAAGAGGCACCATATCGCCGTTATTGCTGCGTACAAAGAAATAACGCATATCATCAACATTCGTACGATATTTTGCATCCGCCTGCATAACTACTTTCCAAGTACGGCCAAAAGCATTGAAGTCATTGATCTCACTGCCGCCGAGGAAAGTCTGTAAAGCTGTAAATACGCTTGCTACAGGTACATTTAGAGACTCTGCTTTTTCACGGTCTACGTTAAACTGATAAACCGGCGTATTAGTATTAAAGGTGGTATAAGCCATACCAATTTCAGGACGTTGATTGGCTTTAGCAAGAAATTCGTTAGCAACTTCCTGCATCCGCTCCATATCGTCACCGCCCAGATTCATCAGGTACATACTCAAACTGCCTGTGCTGGACGCACCCGGTAATGCAGGCGGATCAAACGCCATAACGCTTACCTGCGGCATTTGGGCACCGATGCCATAAATCTGCGGCACTATATCCTGAGCACTGTTATCACGTTTGTCATAATCTTCCATCGCCGCAACGATCAGACCGGCACTGGACTTAGGGGCGCCAGTAAGGATATCAAAGCCAGATACTTCCATAACATATTTAACGCCCGGCAGCGACTTGATCTTATCACCCAGTTCCATCATAGCCTGAATACCACGATTACTTGATGCACCCTCCGGCAAATTAAATGACGTTACAGAATAACCCTGATCTTCACTTGGCACAAATCCGGTAGGAGTAACCTTAGCTACCCAGCCCAATAAAATAACCATAACCAGCAAAACTGCCATTGAGATTTTTGCATGACGGATACATTTTTCAACATTTTTAACATATTTACTTAAAGTATTGGCAAACCAGACATTGAACTTATGGATAAATTTACCAATAGGTCCTTTGACTTCGTCTTTATCATGCGGTTTCAACAGCAATGCACACAACGCTGGAGTCAGAGACAATGCTACGATAGCTGACAGCGCCATAGAAACAGAAATCGTTAAAGCGAACTGTTTATAAAGCTGACCAACAGTACCGCCGGTAAATGCAACCGGGATAAATACTGCTGCCAAAACGAACGCAATCGCCACAACAGGACCGGAAACTTCTTTCATCGCCCGATAAGTAGCTTCTTTTGGAGTCATTCCATTATCCTGGATGTGATGCTCAACTGCCTCAACAACAACGATCGCGTCATCAACAACGAGGCCGATAGCAAGAATCATCGCAAACATTGTTAAAGTATTGATCGAAAATCCCATCAGCACGAACGCACCGAAGGTACCAACCAAAGAAACAGGAATCGCCAGCAGCGGGATAAGCGTTGCACGCCAGCTGCCCAGGAAAATAAATACAACAAGAATAACCAGCGCCAAAGCTTCAAAGAAAGTATGAGCTACTTTTTCCAGCGCTTCGCGTACGAACTGGGTATTATCCTGAACAATAGTCAGCTCCATACCTTCCGGAAAACGCGTTTCAGCATCGGCCAATACGGCTTTGATGTTATTGACGGTTTCCAAAGCGTTAGCGTCGCTTGTTAAGTAAACAGGGAAAACAACAGAAGAACCGCCGTTCAGATAACCAGCAACGTTATCACTGCGGGCACCAGCTTCAATTTTCGCAATTTCTTTAAGCTTCAGGTTATTGCCGTTTTGAGAACGGACAATAATATTACCAAACTCTTCCGGAGTCGACAAACGCCCCTGGGCATTAGCAGAATATTGGAATTCCTGCTGCTCCGCTGTAGGACGCGTACCAATAGAACCAACAGGAGCCTGAATGTTCTGACTCTTGATTGCATTGGAAACATCATCTGCGGTCACACCCAACTGAGCCATTTTATCTGGCTGCAGCCATAGGCGCATTGCGTATTCCTGACCAAAAATATCAATACTGGAAACACCCTTAACGCGTTTGCAGGCATCAAGGAAGTTTGTCATCGCATAAGATGTAAGAAACATCGTATCAAACGTTCCATCAGGTGAGTGCAACGCAAAATACATGATGGTCTCGGCAGATTTCTTGGCTGTCGTGATACCGTAAGCACTTACCTCTGACGGCATGGAGGACGAAGCCTGAGAAACACGGTTCTGCACCTCTACAGAACCGATATCTGCATTTTTATCAAGATTGAAATATACGTCAAGTGTGTATTCGCCTACGCTGGTACTAGTAGAGTTCATGTACAGCATATTTTCTACACCATTAACTTTTTGTTCGATCGCCTGCGCAACAGATTCCTCAACAACCTCCGCACTAGCACCCACATAGTTCGTAGAAACGGCAATGTGCGGCTTGGTGATATCCGGGTATTGAGCAATTGGCAGGCTGAATCCGGCAATAGTACCAAGTAAGGTAATAAGTATTGCCAGCACTATCGCAAAGACCGGACGGTCTATAAAAAAGCGTGCCACAACTAGTTACCTCCTTAGGATTCTTTCAAAGATACAGCAGTATCCAATTCTGCCTCGGTCATCGGTTCAGGTTTTACCTCAGAACCCTGTTTAATTTTGTTGATGCCTTCGACAACAACCGTTTCGTTGCCTTCCAGACCACTTTCAACCAGCCACAAACGACCGATACGTGGCCCTAATGTAACTTCGCGCATGGATACTTTATTATCATCGCCAAGTACATAAACAAATTTCTTATACATAAGCTCGGTTACAGCACGCTGCGGAATCAGCTTAGCGTCATGTACAGTACCGCTGTTGGCCTGCAGATGAGCAAACATGCCAGGCAGCAGGATCTTAGCAGGATTTGGGAATTCAGCTTTCAGCGACAAAGTACCTGTCCCCTGCGTAATGCTGCGGTTGACCTGATCGACACGGCCTTTTTCAGAATAAGTACTGCCATCGCTCAAAACGATCGTCAGATTTTCCAACGACGCTCCACCTGCATCATTATGAGCGCTCAGAAGTTTTAAATATTCGTTTTCTGCCAGACTGAATTCTACAAATACCGGATCTGTATTAGAAATAGTAGCAAGAACAGTCTGACCGGCAGTAACATAGTTGCCTACAGAAAGATCATTGGTATCTATACGTCCGTCAAAAGGCGCAACGACATTAGTTTCTCCCAGATCAATATTGGCATTTTCCAGCAAAGCCTGCTGTGCATCAACAGCAGCCTGCGCCTGTTCGGCCTCAGCGACCCTGTTATCAAGCTCCTGCTTGGAAACAGCGTTCTGCTCATATAGCTTTTTATAACGCTCCAGATCACGGCTGGTACGAATCAAAGTTGCCTGGGCACTGGCAAGTCCGGCCTGTGCATTCAGAACTTTTGCCTGATATGTACGCTGATCAATAGTAAACAAGGTCTGTCCCGCAGTTATTTTTTCACCGCCCAGGAAATACTTTCCTGTGATCTGTCCACTGACCTGCGCCATCAAATTGACTTCTTTCTGCGCCTGCACAAAACCTGTATAGTCATAAACGATCGGCGTATCGCGTTTGATAACTTCCATCGTTTTAACCAACGTTGCCTGTGGTGCCTGCTGCTCTTTGCTGCAGCCAGCCAAAGCCATCACGGTAAATGCCGCTACCGCAACAGCCAAGGCCTTTTTCCTTCGGCCTTTATCAAAAAAACTCAGCATAAATATATCCTCCTCACGTATTCAAAAAAACGGCTGCGCCCTGTAAAAGGGCGCACGGCTCCGCTATTTTCAAGAATACTCTTATTATAGTTTATCGTAATTATAAACGCAACCGCTATTTTAACCGATTAAAGCCTTTTTTCTTAATTTTTCGTATTTTTTCTCTGTTTTTCACTATTTGCTGACTGACCAGTCAGTTCTCTTTAAAATAATTCCGGTTTCAGTAAAAACTTTTTCAGATCGCTTGCAGCCACCGTTGCTTCCAACCACTCGCCAGTTTCACTTCGCTGACAAAACACAAAATTAGTCCCGTTATAATACCAGCTTTCAGGAATACCTTTACTGAAATCCACCTTATCTTTCTTTGTCAGCAACCTTAAAACAGGAAGTAAATCGGCATCACGTAAATTCAAAACATCACCAAGTGCCAATTGTGCTCCAGTTTGTACATCAATATTTAATGGTATCTTAGCAAAAATTTCTTTTTCACCTTCATCCAGTACACCAAAAAACACCATACTGATAAACTTTTCACTGACGAAGGTCAATGTATAATCAAGTTCGCAGCCTCCAGTTGCCAGATTCTGCAAATAAGGACCAGCAATAATCGCAAAATCTCCATTGAGCTTATTTTGCACCTCAGGCGCCGCAATCGCAGTAAAAACAGGATAAGTTACGCTGCTGCTGTCATGCACCGCCTGCCTCGGTAAAATCCGCCAGTTTTTTTCATTATAGCTGCGATGGAATTTGTCGTCTTTATTTTTGCCGCCGCTGTAAAAAATTTTACTTTTTAATTTCCAGCCACTGCTGCCATCATATGACCACACCCCGGCCAGCTTCCCAAGCAGGTCTTCCCTGTTTAACCCACTGATGTTCTGCAGCGACAACAGTTCCAAAATCCCGTCCTGCTCCATATCTACAGCAACCAGCGAATGTATTTTCCCGACATACGGGCGTCGATACCCCTTTAATAAGGTACCGTCAACGTCATAAAGCCCACGCTGTTCATAAAACTCTTTCTCTTTGGGAAGCAGTTCATAATTAGTGCTGCCGTCTGCAAAAGCAATTTTACTGCGAAAATCCGGCACAAATTCCGCAGTTGCCGCTACACCTGCATTATCGCTACCAGTAAAAATCTCCTTCACCGCCTTAGGATCAGCAAAGTCAATGATACGATATTCTATACTGCCATCGTCGCCTCCCTGTCCAACAGACAAAATCAGCTGTTCACCTCTGCCCGTAAACCTTGCTTTTTCTAAACTGCAGTCGTAACCGCCATTAATACTTGGTACATATGCCGTCAGCAATTCAGAGTCACTGCCTTTTAAAAGCAATAAAAAATCATTCCTGTAACTGCTGCCGCGAGTCATCTGACCACCATACAGTTCCACAGTTTCCAGACTGCCGTTACCGTCAACATCCAGCTGCAACAGCGCCAGCGGTTCCTGCTCATCCTGCTGTGCCGAAGCACTGTTCATACTGACCAGCAGTCCAGCTGCAAACATGGCTGCCGACATCATTTTTTTCAAATTTATGATATTTCCCATGCGGGCCTCCGTTCTAAAAAATACTTTCATCTTTATACATTATACCAATTCCTTTACCTTACTGAAAGTTTTTTCTATTTTTGTCTATAGATATTTAAATATTTATTTAAAAATTCTTCTTTTTTTCTGCAAAAAATACTGCAAAAAACTTGGAGATATTGTAAAATTATGAAAGACATTATTTTGTCTGCACTACATTTTTGTACTTAGCGTACAATATAAGGAAGGGAAATAAATGAAAAAAATCTTGATTTTGTTTACAGCAGTTTGTTTTATGTTCTTGATGGCAGGCTGCGGCGGTGAGGACAAAAAAGCCGCTGACCCCAAAGCAAAAACAGCAGTATCTCTGGGTATGCTTCGCCTTACCAGTTCTGCACCGCTTTTTATCGCTTTAGATAAAGGCTACTTTGCCGAAGAAAACCTTGAAATAGATCAACAGTGGTTTGACGCAGCTCATCCTATTGCTGTGGCTACAGCTTCCTCTAAAGTAGACGTCGGCGCTACCGGTATCACTGCCAGTCTCTTCAATATGGCTGCCAGCGGTCAACAACTTGCTATCGTTGCCGATAAAGGCCGTGAACAAAAAGGCTTTTCTTCCTCAGCACTTTTAGTCACCTCCGATAACTACAACAATGGAATTACCAAGCTCGAAGATATCAAAGGCAAACGCATCGGCATTACTCAAAAAGGTTCTACCTTCCATTATATGCTTGGGCGGATGCTGGAAACCAAAGGATTGACTCTTGAAGATGTGGAGATCGTACCTCTTGGCAAATTGAGTGCTGTTATGGCCGCTCTTGAAAGCAAACAAATCGACGGAGCCATACTCAACGAACCCAATATCACCAAAGTGCAGACTGCAGGCTATGGTAAACTTGTCACCCAAGTCGGTGACGTTATCCCCTATCAAACCTCTGCCCTTTTCTTTTCTCCCAAATTCCTGAAAAATGAAGATGCAGCAGTACGTTTCTTAAGAGCATACAAAAAAGCCTGCAATTACTACTATGATGCAGCTATTGACAATAAAGACCCCAAAAAGCTGGACGAAGTCGTAGGCATTATCGCCAAATATGTTAAAGCTCCTGAAGCTGACATCAAGCTCGGCCTGCCTTATATCGATCGTGACGGCAAACTGCTGGACAGCGATATCCAGACTCAGATAGACTGGTATACTTCTCATGGCATGATCGAGGGCAAGCTTGATCCACAAGCCGTCACCAATACCAGCCTGCTCAGCAAGGCTATGCAAAAATAATTTCTCAACAAAGTTTTCCTTATTTTTATACTTTATCAAACAACACCGGAGGCAGTAGTTTAAATGAAATTAGTTATCGACAATGTCAGCAAAAATTTCATCGATCCTCAAGGCAAACAGCTGTCTGTACTTGAAAACGTCAGCCTGACTGTACACAGCGAGGAATTTGTAGCTTTGGTAGGGCCTTCCGGCTGCGGTAAATCGACTCTGCTCAATCTTACAGCAGGGTTGCTGTCACCAAACGATGGGAGTATTTATTTCACAGATCTGACGGAAGGCCACACTCCTGCTATGGGCATCGTCTTCCAGGAAACAGGCCTGTTTCCCTGGCGCAGCGTTTATGAAAATATTGCCTTTGGACTTGAAGCCACAGGCGTACCAAAGACAGCACAGAAAGAACGGATCCAGCACTATATCAATTTAGTTGGACTCGGCGGTTTTGAAAAAGCCTTTCCGCACCAGTTATCCGGCGGTATGCGGCAAAGAGTCGGTATCGCCAGGGCGCTTGTCATAAATCCTGACCTCCTTTTAATGGATGAACCATTTTCTGCTTTGGACGCACAGACTCGCACGATCATGCAGGAAGAGCTTGTTACTCTTTGGGAAAAGACCAGACTCAGCACCTTATATGTTACTCACAATATTCAGGAAGCGGTAATGCTGGCTGACAGAGTCGTGCTTTTATCAAGACGCCCCGGTAAAGTCAGCAAAATCCTGACCATTGCAATTCCGCGAGCTGACAGGGAAAAAACTGAAAATACCGCTCAGATAGCCGAATTTATCCGCATCATCTGGGAACATATAAGCAGTGATGCCCGTGCGGCTCTGATGGAGGTGGAAGCTAATGGCTGAATATAAAATCCACAACCGTATGACTCACTGGCAGAAAACTTATCCGGCCTGGATATCTTTCGCTGCGATAGCCTTCTTACTGGCAGTATGGGAAATAATCTGCAGTACAGGTCTGATTTCCTCATTGTTTCTACCGGCACCAAGCGCAATCCTTACTGCACTCGGCAAGCTTATTACAAGCGGCGAAATCAGCCGCAGTCTGACAGCCAGTCTTTACCGCATTCTGCTGGGCTTTGCTTTAGGCAGCATCATCGGTTTGCTGGTAGGGCTCGTTACCGGCACCTCTGCGCTGATGGACCGAATAGGAACACCGATCGTCAATGCCCTTTATCCGATCCCAAAAATCGCTTTACTGCCGCTTTTTATTCTCTGGCTTGGAATCGGTGAATTATCTAAAGTCACTATCATTGCTTTGGGCGTTTTCTTTCCCGTTGCGATGAATACCTATTCAGGTGTCAAAAACGTCGACACATTGCTGATCAAGGTAGCTGTCAGCTTTAATGCCAGCTGGTGGCTGACGATGAAAAGCGTAGTTCTGCCGAGCGCATTGCCGGTAATCTTTGCCGGGCTGCGTCTGGCAGCGGGCACTTCACTGCTGCTACTTGTAGCTGCCGAAATGATCGCAGCACAAGAAGGTATCGGCGCTTTGATCCTGCATTATGGAGATCTGATGATCACCGACCGTTTAATGGCTGGCGTTATCGTTCTTTCACTCCTGGGACTCATTTTCAATTTAGGTCTGCAATGGCTGGAACATAAAATAGTACCCTGGAAGACCCAAAGCAAATAAAAATAAACCCCGCTGCGATTAATCGCAGCGGGGTTTATTTATCCAATTACATACATTCTCTGATAGCTTTCGCCATCCGTTTTACACCTTCGATGATTTTCTCTTCCGGCATATTGGAAAAATTGATACGCATATTACGGTCAGTTTTACCATTAGGGTAGAAGGCATCACCGGTAACGCCGGCAACCTTCATCTCGATACATTTGTGGAAAACCTTATCAGCACTGCAGCCCTGCGGGAAAGTCAGCCACAGGAACAACCCGCCTTCAGGATGTGTCCATTCCGTACCTGCCGGAAATTCTTCCGCCATAGTTTTTAAAATCAGATCGCGGCGTTTTTTATAAAGGGCTTTGATCTCTTCAACATGCTTATCCAAATCATAATTTTCCATATAAGCGTCAGCTATCCCCTGGTCAAAATTAGAGGTATGCAGATCGGCGCTTTGTTTGATTTTTACATATTCACTGACAACGTCCTTAGAGGCAGCGACCCAGCCTAAACGCAGTCCCGGACAGAAAATCTTGGAAAAAGTGCCGAGGAACATAACCAGACCTTTGGTATCCATAGATTTTAATGACGGTAATATCTCCCCTTCATAACGCAGCTCGCCATAAGGGTTGTCTTCCAGCACAGGCAGATTATGTTTGTTGATCACTTCCATAAACTTTTTGCGGCGTTCCAAACTCCAGGTACGACCGGTCGGATTTTGGAAATCGGGGATAACATAAATAAATTTACAACGGTCGGTAGTGCTTAAGATTTTGTCCAATTCTTCCGGAATCAGACCAACATTATCAGTTGGCACTTCTACAAAAGTAGGCTCATAGGCATTAAAGGCATTAAGTGCACCCAAATAAGAAGGACTTTCACATAAAACAACATCACCGGGATCAAGGAACAATTTACCTGCAAAATCGAGACACTGCTGTGAACCGGTAGTGATCAAAATCTCATCCGGATCAACCTCAGTATGATATTTATCTTTCATTCTGGCAGCAATTTTAGCCCTCAGAGTCGGACGCCCTTCGGTCGTGGCATACTGCAGCAGCTGCTGACCTTCTTTTTCCACCAGGTCATGTGATACTTTAGCTATTTCTTTCACCGGAAACAGTTCCGGTGCCGGTAAACCGCCGGCAAACGAAATAATATCCGGCTGTGCCGTCAATTTTAACAGTTCACGGATTTCAGACGATTGCATACGTTCCATACGTTTAGCAAATTTCATAAGTTCTTCCCCTCCAACATTATTAGTTTGTACAATAATAGTAGCTACTTTGTACGTTTATAATTAAAAATTCTATCACTCTTACTGGAGCAAGTCAACGTATAAAATCAAAACGCAACAACTTTCTCGATTATTCGTTTACATTTGTCTTTTTAAAGCGCACCTTTTGCATCAGAGAATAAAAAAGAGCGGCTTTTAGCCGCCCTTTTATTATTCTTAGTACATACCACGATATTTCATAGCTTCTGCCAAATGGCCCAAAGCTACAATATAAGCCGCTGTACGCATATTAACTTTATGCTCCTTGGCGGTATCGTAAACTTTCTTGAAAGCATCTATCATCAGACTTTCCTGTTTTTCGATAACTTCTTCTTCAGTCCAGAAATAACGATACAGGTTTTGTACCCATTCGAAATAACTTACAGTTACACCGCCGCCATTAGCGAGGATATCAGGTACAACGAGAATACCTTTTTTGTCAAGAATCTTATCTGCATCAGGAGTTGTCGGTCCGTTAGCACCTTCAACGATTACCTTGGCCTGTACCTTGGCTGCGTTGGCTTTAGTCAGCTGCAGTTCCATTGCACACGGAGCAAGGATCGTAACATCCATAGCCAGCAGTTCTTCATTGCTGATGGGTTTTGAACCTTTATAACCAACAACGCTGCCTGTTTTCTGCAGATGTTTTTCAACATCATAAGGATTCATACCTTTGGGATTATGGATGGCACCGTTGATATCACTTAAAGCAACGATCTTTACACCCATATCATGGATCAGTTTAGCAGTCCAGCTGCCAACATTACCAAATCCCTGCACAGCGCAGGTAGCCTGCTTCGGCTTAATACCCAAAGCTTTGATAGCCTCGCCGGCAGCTACCATAACGCCGCGTCCGGTAGCTGCGTTTCTGCCTAAAGAACCACCCAGACAGATCGGTTTGCCGGTAACGAAACCCGGTTCAAACTGGCCTTTAATCTTGCTGAATTCATCCATCATCCAGCCCATGATTTTAGCATTGGTATTCATATCAGGTGCCGGGATATCCATTTTCTCGCCGATGATCGGAGCGATCCTGTCAATAAAGCCGCGAGTCAAGCCTTCCAGTTCTCTTTCAGAAAGTTTAGAAGGATCAACAACTATGCCGCCTTTGCCGCCGCCGTAAGGTAAACCTGCAACTGCGCATTTGCAGGTCATCCAGAACGCCAGAGTCTTTACTTCGTCCATGTTGACTCCGGGATGATAACGAACGCCGCCTTTAGCCGGCCCCATAATGGTGCTGTGCTGACTGCGATAACCGGTAAATACTTTTGTAGTTCCATCGTCCATACGAACAGGAATGGAAACCTCCAGAGTACGTTCAGGAGTTGCGATAATGTCCGCAGCACTCGGGTCAAGTTTCATGACCTCAATTGCTTTGTTCAGAGGAATTTTTGCCATTTCAAACAGATTCATAATGATGCCTCCTTTAAATATTTTTTAATTTAAGCATAATTTTATTACATTTCTAGTTATCCCTACATTCCAAAATACATAGTTGAATTTTGTATAATGTATCCCCTCAGCTTTATTATAACTCTAAGCACAAGCGGCAGTCTAGCTATTTTTATACGCACAAAGAAAATTTTTTGAAAATTTTAGCAATTTATACACTTTCTGCAAATTTATGCATTTTTAATATTTTCCACATCACAAACGAGGAAATTCCTCATAAAGCTTCCCAAAATCCAAACCGCAAACGACCTTATTTTTGTATTGTTCCCGTAAATCTTCCATGCCATTTCGCAAATGCTTCGAACTGATACCATATTCTATTGAAAGATAGGCTTCCACAAAAGCTGCCAGATGGTCGCAGCATTTTAACACAGTACCATCAACGGCCCTATATCCCTTACCGTTCTCATTATATTTTAGCCCAATCTCTTCCGGCCTGCAGGTAATCTTCTCACCGTCAACAACAGCCCGGTTACTGAATTCATCTTCAGTAAAGTACAGGATATCCTCATGCCAGCTATGCGGTAGCAGCGGCAGCAATTTTTCTGCAACCTGACGTTTTTCAATATCCTTGATCAGATCGTCCAGCCCCTGGATTGAGCGTTTGATCGGCGAAATAATGTCGCGGGTCAGCACCTCAGGCAGGTCGTGGAATAATCCACACAGAAAATCATTGACGATACGCTCATCTGAAGCCTGCATTTTTACAGCACAGAAATATGCCAGAGCAGCTACGATCAGCACATGGCCCATTACTGAAGTTTCCGGCACACGCGGAGACTGCGCCCAGCGTTTCTGAAAACGCAGCTGACCTACCAGATCAACAAACTTGCTGGTTTTACCTTTCAGCGACAATTTCTGCACTCCTGCAAGATCATAGTGATCCTCGATCTCACTTTCTATAGCCGCTTTCGTTTCCTCAACACCGTAAATGCCCTGATTGAAATGATAAATAATACCAAATTCCCACTGAGTGGCCAGATAATGTGCAGCACGCAGAAGTTTCTTTTCCATATAATTTTCCTGTGGTTCATCAAAATGTCTCTGCATTTTAGCCATAAAAACAGGATCCAGATCAGGTATCCGCTGCCGCAGTTCCTCATAAACCCAACTATTGAGTTTTTTACCATGCACACGCATCAATTCATGGAACACCGGCGGCTTGATATCAGTCAGCACGATCCGATGCAGAAATTCAAAAATACCGCCTTCGATCAGTACTCGCCAGTTCAGTTTTGCCTGATGATCCTGCTCCTCATACTTTGCAAGCACATACAAAATCATCATTTTATGCGCTTGCTTATCCAGCTCCGTGAAGCCGTTAGGACGTATGTGATCGTTCCAGCGCTGAATGTGCGCCGCTTCATATAAAAATTCTACAAAAACCTTATTCAGCATTTACTTCCAATCCTTTCATTATTTATAAAGCAGATACGGCCGCACCTGCTCAGCAAACTCCTGTGCTTCCCTGTCCCAACGCGGCAGCAGGCGCTCTAATGGCACCCCCACGCGCAAAGCCGTTTCGCCCAGGGCAATATCTATTTTATAGCCTTTACCGCCATAGCGAGCAGGGTAAACAACCTTGTCAGGATACAGTTCTTCAATGCAGCGCAGGATATTCGCCCCGGTAAGCGCGGCACGATATATCTCCGCATCAGTAATATAAATTTCCACACCCTGGCACAGCTCTTTTGCAAACGCTCCGTAAGCTGGAATAAAAGCCGCCGGTCTGAAATACACGCCTGGCAGCTGCAAACTGTTCAATTTATCCGCAACCGTATCTTTTTCAGCAAAGGGAGCACCTACATAATAAAATGGTTTTGTTGTTCCGATACCAACCGAAAGGTTAGTATCCCCCAAAATACCCGTAGTCACGTAATATAAAGCCGTAGCAGCTGTAGGTATCTGCGGCGAAGTGCCTACCCACGGCAGCCCCGTATCCTGCCAGTACATTTTCCGATGCCAGCCCTTCATCGGAATCACCGTCAGATCAAGGCCAAGCTTCTGCGTATCGTTGATATATCTGGCATATTCCCCGATAGTCAGTCCATGACGCAGAGGCACCGGATAAAGGCCGATAAAGCTTGCCTGTTCTTGACGCAGCAGCGGCCCCTCCATCAATCCCCCAATCGGGTTGGGACGGTCGAAAACAACAAACTTTTTACCGGCTTTAGCACATTCTTCCATAGCATAGGCCATAGTTGAAACATAAGTATAATGCCGGGCACCCACATCCTGAATATCAACAGTCATCACATCGATCGCATCCAGCATTGCCGGCGTTGGCCGTCTTGCCGCTCCATACAGACTGTATACCTTCACACCTTTATATTCAGCGCCGTCCACATCGTCTCCGGCAGCCACGGCGCCGAACAAACCATGCTCCGGCACAAAAATCCCTGTCAGATCAGTATGCGCCAGTAAAATATCCTCACTGCTGCGCAGCTTACTGTCAACACCGGTCTGATTTGTAATCAGACCCACACGCTTCCCTGCAAACAGCTGCTCATACTCGCCGATGCGTTCGATCCCTAACGTTACCGCCGGGCTATGCACTGATTTTTTATCCTGATCACGCCTGCCGACATCAGCGCAGCCGGTTATTAAAACAACTACCAACAAAATCAATGCCAGTATCAATCGTTTCATTAATAAAAAGCCTCCAAATTTTGGAATTTTTCCGCAAAAAATCATCAAAAACTGTCATTATTGCGTATGAGTATCAATATTCTCTGTTTTTTAGCAAAATACCTCTAAATTTTACAAAAAATTATTGAATTTTTGGGTCAAATCTGTATATAATAAGTTGTTATCTGCATAAGGATAAAATCTGCATTACGAAAGGTTGTGACAAGCAAAAAATGAAAGAAATGGTCCGTTTACAGGGAATCACAAAAAAATTTGGTAATAACGTCATTATCCCCTCTCTCGATCTGACAATTTACGATGGAGAATTTATTACGTTGCTCGGTCCTTCCGGCTGCGGCAAAACCACTTTGCTGCGCATGATCGCCGGCCTGGAAACTCCTACCGAGGGCAGTATCTATCTGGACGACGAAAACGTCACTGCCTTGCCGCCCTATAAACGTGATGTGAATATGGTATTTCAACATTACGCATTATTCCCTCACATGACTGTTGAGGAAAACATAAAATTCGGCCTGATGATGAAAAAAGTTCCTGCCGATGAACAAAAGGAACGTGTTGCTCAGGTCCTTTATCTTACCCAGCTCGAAGAGTTCCGCAACCGCCGTCCCCAGCAAATGTCCGGCGGACAGCAGCAGCGTGTCGCAATTGCCCGCGCTTTGGTCAACAATCCCAAGGTCCTCTTACTGGACGAGCCTTTAGGCGCGCTGGATTACCAGCTGCGCAAAAATCTGCAGCTGGAACTGAAAAACCTTCAGCGCGGTCTGGGTCTGACCTTCATCTATGTAACGCACGATCAGGAAGAGGCATTGACCATGTCTGACCGCATCGTCGTAATGAATAAAGGCGTTATCGAACAGGACGACAATCCTGATAATATTTATCATTATCCTTCCACAAAATTTGTTGCCAAATTCATCGGCGAAAGTAATTTCTTCGATACTGAAACTGAAACTTTGGCCCTGCGGCCGGAAAAGCTGAACCTCTGCGAAGAAGCTGAAAGCGAAGACAAAGCCGCAGCGCACCCCGAGCCTGCTTTTTACGGCACCGTCGTCGATGTTGTCTTCTACGGCACTATCGACAAAGTCTTTGTCCGTCTTGACAACTCGAACCAGACCGTAGTCGCATATCAGTACTTTGACGACGTCAAACGCTGGACACCCGACGAACGCGTCGGCATCTGGTGGTACGAAAGAGATGAGGTGAAAGTACAGCGATGATGAAAAACGGTAAACTGCTGGTAGCGCCGGCCCTGCTCTGGCTCAGCATCTTTTTCGTCATACCGCTGCTGATCGTCGTTGCAGTGTCCTTTGCCGGACGCACACCGTATGGACAGGTCATCTTTTCTTTTACCATTGATAACTACCTGCGGTTTTTGGAACCCTTATACCTTAAAATTTTTGCAGATACCCTGGTCGTAGCTATCGTAACTACGCTTGCCACGATCCTGATGGGGTACCCGCTGGCCTATACCATAGCCCAGCTGCCTAAAAAATGGCAGCAGCCAGGTCTGATACTGGTTATGATCCCTTTCTGGATCAATTTTCTGATCCGTTCCTATGCCTGGGTCATTATCCTGCGTTCACAGGGCGTAGTCAATACGCTGCTGTTGAATCTGGGCCTTATCGACCAGCCGCTGCAGATGCTTTACAATGATATGGCCGTTATGCTTGGTATGGTCTATGCACTGCTGCCCTTTATGGTGCTGCCGATCTATGTATCTATCGAACAGCTGGATACACGGCTTTTAGAAGCAGCATCCGATCTGGGTGCCAAACCGCTGACAGCCTTTCGTAAAGTTACTCTGCCCCTGACCATGCCCGGTATTGCTGCCGGTACAATTCTGGTCTTCATTTCTTCGCTGGGGATGTTCGTTGTTCCCGACGTTATGGGCGGAGCTAAATCGGCGCTCATCGGCAATCTCATCCAAAACCAGTTCCTGTCAGCCCGTGACTGGCCCTTTGGCTCGGCGCTCTCCATAGTGCTGGCCGTACTGAGTCTGGTGCTGATCATCCTGTACTACAAAGCTCTGCAGGCACAGGAAGGAGGTGACGGCGATGCAAAAGACGTGGCGTAGCCATCTGATGGTAGCCTATTCTTTGGCTATTCTGGCTTTCCTTTATCTGCCGCTGCTGATCCTGGCCATGTATTCTTTCAACGAATCAAGGATCAACGCCGTCTGGACAGGCTTCACCTTCAACTGGTATGAAGCTCTTTTCCAAAACCGCCGCGTTTTAGAGGCACTCACCAACAGCCTTTTTATTGCTGTGATCTCTACAATAGCCTCGACTACGCTGGGCACGATAGCCGCTATCGCGCTCAATCGTTACCAATACAAGTACAAACCGGTCATCAACGGCCTCTTATACCTGCCGATCCTGATCCCGGAAATCGTTATGGGTCTTTCCCTGCTGGTACTATTTGCTCAGGCACAGGTACCGCTTGGTAAAACTACCCTTATCCTTGCACACATCACCTTCTGTGTTTCCTTCGTTGTCATCACTGTCAACGCCAGACTGGAAGGTATGCGGCATGAACTGGAACAGGCAGCAATGGACCTGTATGCGACTCCGTGGAAGACCTTCCGCTACGTCACATTACCGCTGGCACTGCCAGGTATCGTGGCCGGCGCTCTGATCGCCTTTACGCTATCTATCGACGACTTTATTATCAGCTTCTTTGTGGCAGGTCCCAATTCTACTACGCTGCCGCTTTACATCTACGCTATGGTCAAACGCGGCATCTCACCCGAGATCAACGCCCTGTCCACACTGCTGATGTTCGCAACGATCACGCTGGTCGTGATCGCTCAGATCCTGCAGCCGCAGCACACATCTGATAAAAACTCCGATTGATATCACAACTAACTGTGATACAATATAAACAACAAATAAAATGATGAAAGGGTGATCCGACAATGAAAAAACTTTTTGTTTTCCTCATCGCTGTTTTAACGTTGGCTCTCATGGGCTGCGGCGGTGACGCTCCCAAAAAGGACGCAGCAGCTCCCGCCGGCGGCGACAAGCAAGTGCTGAACCTGTTCAGCTGGGCCGACAATTTCGATCCGGAGGTCATTGCCGAATTTGAAAAGCAAAACAACTGTAAAGTAAATTACGACGTTTTTGCCAATAATGAAGAACTGCTGGCCAAGATCCAGGCTGGCGGCGCGCAATACGACCTCATCCAGCCCTCCGATTACATGGTAGCAACTATGCTGAAACTGAACCTTCTGGAAGAGCTGGATCTTGATAAAATACCCAATGCCAAAAATATCGTCAGCAGCTTGAAGGCTCCTGTTTACGATCCCACCGGCAAGCATTCCCTTGTTTACACCTGGGGCATTACCGGCATCGTCTACAACAAAAATTTTATCAAAGAAATTCCCACCTCATGGGAAGACATGTGGAACCCGGATTATAAAGGCCGCGTGATTCTGCTTAACGACAACCGCGAAGTTATCGGTATGGCGCTGAAGAAAAACGGCTATTCCAACAATTCCACTGACCAGGCTCAGGTAGAAAAAGCTTTTAATGACCTGAAAACGCTGGCTCCAAACGTACTGGCTTTCGACACCGATACTATCAAGCAGAAATTTATCGCAGAAGAAGCCTGGATCGGTACTATGTGGTCAGGTGATGCTTCCTACACCTACAAAGACAATAAAAACATCGGCTTTGTGATCCCCAAGGAAGGCGCTACCATCTGGGCAGACACCTTTGCTATTCCCAAAGGCGCTAAAAACAAAGCTTTAGCTGAAAAATTCATCAACTTCATTTACGAACCCAAGATCAGCGCTAAAAACTACGAATATATCGGCTATAACGACCCTAACGAAAAAGCAATGGAATTCCACAGTGAAGAATTCCGCAACGATCCCATGCTCAAGGTCGGTATGGATAACATCGACAAAGGCGAATGGCTCATCGATATCGGCGAAGCCCTGCCTATGTATGACCGTTATTGGACTGAACTCAAAACCGCTAAATAAACACGTAGCGACCTCTGTTTATTTAACTCTGCTTTAAGATCAGGCTGTCTCCCATGAGGCAGCCTTTTTTATAACACATTAAAGGGGAAGTGTTTAGCTTTATGAAAAAACTTACATATTTACTGACCGCTCTCTGCTTTTCCGTTCTGCTGGGCGGCTGCGGATCGGACAACTCAGCTAAAGATGCCGGAGCGCCCCAGGTCCTGAACCTTTACGGGTGGGCAGATTATTTTGATCCCGATGTTATATCTGATTTTGAAAAGCAAAACAACTGCAAAATCACCTATGACGTTTTTTCTAACAATGAAGAACTGCTGGCTAAAATGCAGGCAGGCGGAGCCCAGTTTGATATCATCATGCCTTCCGACTATATGGTAACTACCATGCGCAAGCTGGATATGCTGGAAAAACTGGATCTTGCCAAGATCCCCAATGCAAAATACATCAGTGCTGACCTGCGCAAGCTGCCCTTTGACCCGACCGGCGAATATACCCTGCCTTATACCACCGGCATCACCGGTATCATCTATAACAAAAAATATGTCAAAGAAACTCCTGCCAAATGGGACGATCTGTGGAACCCGGAATATAAAGGACATGTACTGCTTTTGAATGACTGCCGCGAAGTTTTCAGTGTAGCCCTGAAAAAACATGGCTGGTCTAATAACAGCACTGACCCGGCTCAGGTAGAAGCAGCCTTCAAAGACTTGAAGCAGCTCAACAGCAGTGTTATTGCCTACGATACCGAAAACCTGAAACAAAAGTTTATTGCTGAAGAAGGCTGGATCGGTATTATGTGGTCAGGCGACGCCGCCTTTACCTACAGAGAAAATAATAATGTCGGTTTTGTTGTCCCAGATCAGGGCTCACTGATCTGGTCAGATAACTTCGCCATACCCAAGGGCTGTAAAAATAAAGAACTGGCCGAGAAATTTATGAACTATATGTACGACCCCAAGGTCAGCGCTAAAAACTGGGAATTTATGAACTGCGCCAATCCTAATGACGAAGCACTCAAATATCATTCCCAAGCCTATCTTGATGACCCCATGCTGAAAATTGGCAAAGAAAGCATCCCCAAAGGCGAATGGCTGACCGATATCGGCGACAGTATCACTATGTACGACCGTTACTGGACTGAGCTGAAAGCTGGTCAATAATAACAAAACAGGTTCACCGCTAAAGCGGTGAACCTGTTTTTATTAACCTGCATCTCAGCCAATCAGCTGCAGCAGTTCATCGATATTCTTTTTACCAAAGCTGATCTTATCATTATAAATCAGACAAGGCACACTCATAATTTTATATTGCTCGCGCAGCTCCGGGAACAAATTGATATCAAATACATCTATCTCGATCCCGTCATTTTCAACTGCCAGCCTGCCGGCTGCCATTACCAGCTCGGGGCACATCGTACAGGACAATGAAATGACTACCTGCAGCTTTTTCCTTCCGCTCAGTGCTTTGACCGCAGCCAACTGCTCCTCACTGATAGCCTGACCCGGCCCGGCCGCATTATACAGTGTCACGATAAATGAATTAAACTCATGACCTCCCGGCACACCGTGAAAACGGAATCCTAAAGACGTTCCATCCGCACGGCAGACCTCGATATATGGCAGCCCGTTTGCAGCCTCCCCGGCTTCTTCCCAGCGCAGATGAGCGCTTAAGGGTGTCAGCTCGTTTAAAAAGCCGCGTATTTCTGCCGCCGCCCGGCTGTTATCCAATGCGGCCCGCAGTAATAAATCATCTGTAAATTTTGCAAAAACAGGCGTCAGCTGCGTTTTAATAGCTTCCGAAATAAACGCGCCGTCATCGGCAGCAGCTGCTTCCGTCTGCTTAAATGCCGGCTCCGTGATTTGCTTTTTAGTTACTGCAAAACGCGGCAGCTTCAACTTATCGTGCAGCTGTGCAGCATATTTCTCAAGCGAAGTAGCTGCTTTAGCGCCGTCAGACACCGCTGTGACCACCTGCCGCAGATTTTTGATGCACAAGTCACCGGCGCCATAAACGCCGTCCAGATTAGTCTTTTGATCCATATCGGTGACCAGATAACCTTCACAGTCAGTTTCCAAACCGTTCAACAGCGGGCCGCCTACAGGAACATACCCGGCAAAAACAAATACGCCGAAGGTCGCGTCACTGGTCTCATAACGTGTACGTTCACCGGTCTTGCAGTTTTCATAAACAGCATAACGCAGTACGTCTCCTCCGCCGACTTCCAGCATGGCAGTATTATACAGTACTGTTATCTGCTCGTGCCGTTTCGCTTCATCGGCGATCGACCCGGCACAGGTAAAATCATCACCGCGCACCAGCACTGTCACATGCCGCGCATAACGGGTCAGAAAAATCGCTTCTTCGGCAGCAGCAAAACCACCGCCCACAACAAATACATCCAGACCAGTAAAAAATTCGCCATCACAGGTAGCACAATATGCTACGCCGCGCCCGCGGTATTCTGACTCGCCTGTAAAACCCACCTGCCGTGGCACGGCTCCCATAGCCATGATCACACCCAGCGACTTAAAGGTTCCCTTATCGGTATGCACCTCTTTGATATCGCAGTCCAGCTTACTTTCCAAAGCCTCTGCCAGTAAAAACTCCGCCCCGAAGCTTTCTGCCTGCAGACGCATCTGCTCAGTAAGCTCTTTACCCGTAGTTTTTAAAACGCCCGGATAATTTACCACCTCGGAAGTAATCGTGATCAGACCGCCGATCTTCTCTTTTTCGATAACCAGCGTCTTATACTTGGCCCGGGCCATATAAACGGCAGCGGCAAGGCCCGCAGGCCCGCCGCCGATGATGATGACATCATACATCCGTTCCATGATCAGATGATCCCTACCAGATCAAGACTGGGTTTCAAAGTGCTTGCGCCAGGCTGCCATTTGGCAGGGCACACCTGATCGCCATGTTCGGCAACAAACTGCGAAGCCTGCACACGGCGCAGCAGCTCGTCAGCATTACGTCCGACATTGCCGGCAATAACTTCATAAGCTACGATCTTACCTTCCGGATTAACGATAAAGCTGCCTCTTTCGGCCAGGCCGTCAGCTTCGATCATCACATCGAAATCTCTTGCCAAAGCCCCGGTCGGGTCAGCCAACATCGGATACTGTATTTTTTTGATCGTATCCGATGCATCATGCCATGCCTTATGGACAAAATGAGTATCGCAGGATACGGAATAAATCTCGCAGCCGATTTTTTTGAATTCTTCGTATTTATTCGCCAGATCCTCTAACTCAGTCGGGCACACAAAAGTAAAATCAGCCGGATAGAAAAAGAACACCGACCATTTCCCTAAAATATCTTTTTTGGTAACCTCTTTAAAATCGTTGCCTACATAGGCCTGAACCTTAAAATCGTTAACTTCCTTGTTGATCAATGACATAATAACTGCCTCCTTATATAAACATAAATTCAGTCGCTTTAGTTAGCGTTCGCTAACGCACCTTTAATATAACATATGTCATTTAAAAACGCAAGGGAAATTTATTTGAAATTAATATTCATTATTGTAATTGATTTTGCAGCTCTACAAATCACTGAACTGTTAATAAAAATCCCGATGTGAAGCACGCTCCACATCGGGATTTTTATTGAATAACGCTGTTTTATACTGCAATCGCCAACCTGTTAATCACATTTTTCTCCATTTTCTCCTGTCAAAAAATCTTTCAAAAACTTTTCTTCCGGTATTGGCCGTGAAAACAGATAACCCTGACCAATATCGCAGCCATACTCCTTTAAAATCTGCAGCTGCTGCTCTGTTTCAACCCCTTCACCCACAGTTTCAATATTTTTATTTACCGCGTTGCAAAGATTGATCGCCTGCTGAATGACCGTACGCGACTTATCATTTTCAAAAATGGTATCGATCAAACTTTTATCAAATTTTACCACATCAAAATCATTTTCTGCCAAAGCGGCAATATTGGAAAACCCGCTGCCAAAATCGTCCAAAGCAATACTGAAGCCAGCAGCATGAAAATCATCCATCAGCCTGGTAATTAATTTTTTCTCCAGGCCGCCGATACTTTCTGTAATTTCGATCTCGATCAGCTGCAGCCCGATCTGATACTTGCTGCAAATAGCCACCGCCTTCTGCACGACATTCTTTTTCCGTAAAGTCGTACGCGACATATTAACAGATACCTTGATAAATTTTTTGCCCTGTTTCTGCCAGTTATGTATATATTCGCAAACAGTTTCCAGAACGAAAAAATCGACAAAGCTGATCAGTCCATTCTGTTCCAATTCCGGTATAAAATCAATTGGCGGAACAAGGTTGCCTTTACCGTTCAGCTTTCGCACCAAAGCTTCCGCTCCATTTAATTTTTCATCACTTAAATTTATTTTGGGCTGCAAATAAACGGTAAACATCCGCTTGTGAATTTCCTGCAGCAGTTTTTTAGCTGTTTTAAAATATTTTCTGTCTATGCTGTGCAGATGTGTATGATATGTATCTTTGACTTCTTTCATTTTTTTATTTGCAGTCACAAACTGTTTTTGCATATCCAGACCAGTATTTTTCCAGCTGCTGCCTACGGCGGTGCTGACATTTTTAATAACTTTTATCTTTTCCTTAAAAGTTTTCAGAGCTTGTTCAAATTCAGCTTTAGTCTGGTTTATGCTCAAAACGACAAACTCGTCGCCGTCAATACGAAAGCAATGGCCCTCAAATACTTCAAGCAGACTTTTACCGACCTCTTTTAAGATAGCGTCGCCAAAAACAGAACCATACTGATCGTTGATCCTTTTCATCTCGTTGATGTTGATAACAGTTACACCTAAAGTCTCCGGCAGGTCATTTGCAATGCTTTCAGCAACTTCTTCATAGTATGAGCGGTTAAAAACTCCTGTCAGCATATCCGTCCGACGCATTTCTTCCAGTTTTATGGTTTCTGAATTAATAACAGATAAAACCTGAAAACGCACTTTTTTATTATTCGTACAAACCAAAATACTTTTTAATTGCAAATATCGCTTCAAAAACGGCTGATAAACCTCTTCTAATAAGAAACCCTCCTGGGAAAGCAGCTTATTCTGGCAAAAAGAACATACTGTTTTTTGTCCATGCAAAACTTCATAACACTTTTTGCCAACATAATTCCCATCAGCCAAAAATTTCCTGGAAATATTTTTGGCTTCCTCATTCATATAGATAAGCTCATTTTTTTCAATATCTATCATGCAGACAGCGTCTTTGACCTGAGTATAAACCTCAAAATCTTTTTCACTGGTATCAATTTTTTTTATTCTCTGCCCGCTCATTTCGACACCCCTGTTCCCTCTTTTCTCCTGCAAAACAAATGCCGCCTGCTGATGCAGGCGGCATCTATAAATATAGCGCGTGATATCCGCCACATCCGACAATTTTAAAGTTTTAAAATTCGAATCTCACCCCGGCATTGATCTGCCATTTCTTTTGGATCTCGGCCCCGAAGCTGCGTTCGATATCGCCGTAGAACTGACTGGTTTTACTGAGTTTGATATTAGTCCCAAGACCCAGCTCAAACCAGGTATCACCATAATCTTTGGAAGTCGCCAGAGTTTCTCCGTTAGCAGCCTGCATCGTGATATCCCGTTCACCGCCGAACTCGTGCAGCAGCGAACCCTTGATATAAAAATCACTCCTGCCGTCTTTGGCCTTTTGACCTGCTACCAAGCCTACCCGGCCGATGAAACTGTTCATTCCGCCAGCATACACTTCCGTTCCGCGGTCAGTAGTATAGTGTGCGCTTCCTAAACGTCCTGCTGTAAACTGCACCTGCGGTTCGATAAACGTGCCCTGTTCCCGGTTCACCTTGATCGTTTTGCCATATTCCACGCTCAGGCTGTACGCATGAGCTTTATAATCTGCCTTATCCGCATATTCTCCATAGGATTTGATATCCGTACTAAACTGACCTATCCGTGCCACAACGTCAGTATAATTGCCCTTTTCTCCATACCAGGTACCGTACAGGCTGCCTGACAGCAGCTTATCCTTACTGCTGCCACTGCTGTAGCCAGCCTTACCTGTTCCGCGGTCTATGGCAAAACCATAAGTGCTTTTTTCGTTATCGGCTTTATCGTAGCCCAGCTGGAACAGGTTATAGTTGCCGTCAAAACTGCCGCTGCCAAATTTTCCGCCTACGTAACGGGCCCACAAATCGTCACCATCCTGCTCATTCGTACGGTAACGCAAGTCGCCCAACCGTTTGCGCAGTGTATCATTGCTACTACGCCACAAAGCATAGCTGTTATCGGCACCATCCAGCAGTACTTCCGTATCGTCATTGACAGTTTTTTCTATTTTAGTCAGATACCATTGCTCTTCAGTGCCGACAGCATTACCCGCAGCATCAAACGCCTCAGTCCCTTTTTTTATTGTTGGCGTTACATCCCACAAACCGCCGTTATTCAACTCTTTGCCTGTGAAAACAGCATTTTTACTGTCATCAGTGATCAATAGCAGGTTTTTTATACCCGTTACCTGTATGTTATTGGCAAGGCTGACATCTTTAACGCTGACGTAAGTAGTGCCTGCATCAGCATTTTTGATATGTACTTTATCGCCATTGACCTCGCTTGCTAGATCAGTATCTAAAATAAAACTGCCGCCGGTGCCCTTATAATCCCGTACTTCCAACTTATCTGCCCCAGCCCGCATATCGACCACAGCATTATTTTTATTTTCCAAGGTGGTTGCTTCACTGTCGGCAGTCATAAACCACTGCGAAGAATTATCAAAACTCAGATCAGTAGTCCTGTTTTTATCATTGCTGACCCCCAAGCTGGCTCCACGTAAGAATGACTGCCCATTTTTCATGCTGATATCAATAAGCGAACCATTAACCGCATCCGTAGTTAAATGCTTCACATCACCCGTCAGCTGTATGGTTTTCCCGGCCGCTGGATCAATAGTAACGCTGGCTGTAGTTCCTCCTGTAACCGGTACTGGCGCATCCCTATAACAATCAGTCACGCCAACGGCCAGACCTTTGTTTGTCTGTACAATGACATCACCGCTATACTCAGCAGCTTCTCCGGCTACCGTTGCAACAGTTCTGATCCCAATACCGCCTTCACTGGCTATAACGACACTTACATCTCCGGCTGCCGTTATTTTGCCGCTGAGCCCTACAGTACCATTCTGTCCCGCGGCATCTACCGCATTGCCAAGCAGGCTGACATTAGTCTGCGAACCAGATTCGAAAACAGTTTTTGCCGTACTTAAAACACCTAAAACTCCATATTCAGCATCCTTATTTGCCGTACCTGTTTGCATTCCGGTCGCGTCAATAGCAATATTCACAACAGAACCAGCCGCATGTTTGCTCTCTCTAGCGGTGCTATAATTCCAGACCCCCTGGATCAGTTTCGAACGATTTACACCACCCGCAGGCTTGGCATTGATCATAATATTTGTTTCTGAACCATTTCCTGTTTCCAGGCTGCCCATAGAACCGGTTATCCTGTCCCTCATAATAGCAGCCCGTCCCTGCGCCGCTGCTCCTTCCTTTTGGTCCAAAGTGATCAGCAGGTCATTCTTCCGTCCCTCCAAAAGCGTATTGCCTGTAAAGCCGACAACATACGTTGTATAAAATACCCTCGGCCCTATCAAAACCATTTTGACGTTATCTTTAGCATCAGTCATCCCGTCATCTATATCAGAAACAATACCGTTGACATTAAAAGACTTGCTGCCGTCAATGAAAACGTTCAATTCCTTGCCTACAGTAAGCTTGCCCTTGGCATAAGCACCTATGGCACTCTCAGAATTCGTAACAATATCAATATTCAAAGCACCCTTGACAAGTAGATCAGGAGCAGACGCAGTATCTGTCACATACAGTCCTGTGTTTCCATTCTGTAATTTTATATTGATATTGTCCGCAGTCAAATTACTCTTACTTTTGATGCCTGTCAGCGCATAACCACTTTTCAGTTCAAGCTCAATATTGACATCTTTAAAATCCAACCCGCCCGTTCCGGTATTCTTGATACCGTACATACTACCGCTTTCGCTGACAGCCTGAATATCGATATTATCAGCTGCAAATTTTCCTGAATTATTTATACCGATAAAATTGCCCTGCATCATACCGATTATTTTGAGATTTTTAGCCAAAAAATCTCCGCCGTAATTTTCAATGCCCGCATTATAGATACCTGTTGCATTGTAGGTCTCATCCTTGCCTTGGCTGTTGCCGCCCAAATTTATTTCTGTATTCTGCGCTGTAATATTGATCTTAGAAGTTTGGGAACCGTAAATACCGTAATTAACAGTATAGTCATTTGGATCACTGTGTATCGCGTTATTCGTGATCGATAACAGCTCGCCGCCAATGTTTATGGTGGCATAATTACCGGCACGAACGGCATAAACATCCTTATCTGTTGCTGCTGTCGGATCGTCAAGGTCAACAGTAAGATTTTTATCAAAGGACAGTTCGATCCTAAAACCGTTTCCACCAGTGGAACCTGCGGAAACAGCCGAAGCCGCTTTATAACTAAACTGACTCTCAACAAATTTATCTATTGATACCGCGTCTTGATACGAATAATATTTATCTTTATCACCGATATATTCTTCTTTGGAAATAGCATCGCCGGCCAAAACACTGTTCTGCTGCAGCGCTGCCAGCATCAAACTTAATACAACCGCCTGTTCCAACTTCTGTTTTCTCATTTTTCTCTTTCCTTCCATATTTTCCCAACAAATTTTGTATTTGCTGATTGAAATTTATGCAGTACAAGTTATTATTCCTTTTGCAAATATTTTATATCTATTTACAATATTTTTAATATATTACCATAATCATTATCTGAGCGCAAGATTTTTTGCATAAATGAAAACTTGCACAACTTCCTTCTGTCCTAAAAAATTTACAGGCAGTATCTTCTGCTTACAACGTTAGTATTGAGTTACTCTTTTGTTAACACTTCTTGGTTTTACTTAAAAACAACCTGCGAGAGAAGTAAAAACCTAAATGCTTTTAAAAGACTCTGCTAACGTCATTGAATAGTAATACTGTCTCATAATACATATGGCAATGAACAAGACCAAAGTTTACGTGCCAAAATATTATTTCACACATTGTTCACAAATATCATGCAAATGCTGGCGGCTGCTGCTAAAAAACTCCTGGCCATTATAAAAACCGCCTGCACAAAACTTTTTAATTTTTTTTACAGACCACGTAAACTTTCACCCTTCTCAATGCCATATGTATAGTGCAGGGGTAAAACACTCTATGCCAACCACTTTTGAAAGGAGCATCACTATGCAAATATCATCAGCACTGTATTTTTGATAAAAAATAAAACCGCAGACTTGCATAAGCAAGTCTGCGGTTCAATTTTTCACTTTTCATTGTTTTATTGTGCGGTACCGTCCTGTGTTTTCATATCTATCAGAGGTTCATATCCGACCGTCGGCTCTGCTGCCAGCCACTGCTGCTTACGGTCACTGGCTGCAAACAGATGCGAATCGAACCACATATAGAAGAATTTTTCAGCCGGCACAACAACGTAGCCGTCCTGTAAATGATCGGCCGTATCATAAGGATCAGCCATAATCAGTACGTCACTGCTGGTTATGTCATCCGTGCCCATCGTGTCATAGCCGATAATAACACGCCAATGCCCGCCCCAGTCTACATTTTCGACCATAATAGGTACATTGCGTTTAAGATGCTCGACTACAAATGCTTTAAATTCCTGTGTATTCTGCGGTGTTTTATCTTTATCAGCTGACGAAGTTACCTGCCAGCCTTTTTTCTTAAAATATTTGACCATACCTTTAGTATTAGTCCCGGTATAGGACTTTGTTCCCATGATCTTGCCGATCGCCAGTTCATCTTCCTCGCTGCGTCCCTGAAAATGTTCGACCACCATCAATGCAGCGGCAGGGCCGCAGGTATATTCGGTAGTTTGCTGATAGGTACGGAACTTAGGCAGCAGCACAAGCGAATCAGTAGGCTGCATATTATAAAAATCGAGCTGCTGAAAATAAGGCGATTTCGGCACATTGGCCAGTCCATTGTAGGACGACGCCCCGGCACTTTTGGTATCATAATTTGACGGATATGGTATCTGATTTTCATTACTCATACCCAGCATCAGCAACGCTGATGCTGCAACAAGCAGTGCGGCAAACAATTTCTTTTGTGGCATTAGCTTCCCTTCTTTCTAGTGACGTTTCTGCCAGCCTCTGACTGCTTCCTCTAAAGCAGACCTTTCGTTAGGCAGATTGGTGCTTTGCACTCTCTGTAATAAATATCGCATAGCGTCCCTGATCTTGCTTTTATCTTCTAACAGCACAAGCACATCATGGCCGCTGATCGCCAGATCCTTAGTATGAACAGGCATTTTACTGCGGGACAGTTCCAGCACCGCCGTTCCCAAAGCGCGTCCTTCCGCCATCAGTTCGGTATTCTTACCAGCGTGAGTCGCACCCATATCTGCTAAAAATACTGCTACCAGCTGTTCAAAAGCAGCAGTCATTTCATGACTATCTTTAAAATTACCGCCGGCCGCCTCGCTGCGCAGCCAACGCAACAATGTGCGCTCACCTGTCACCAGCATCGGTGCGAAGCGCATATGCCTTGACACCAGCCATACTACTCTTTGCACAAAAGGAGCCGGATAACGCAGCCGACTTAAAATAACTTCTGCCATAACGGCGCTTTCAGCTTCGTGACCATGATCACTGGGCTGACCTTCTTTATTAAGCCTGCGGATACCAGGAAGACCTTTAGCTACATCGTGCAAAAGCAGGGCCCAGCGTATTGCCAGCTGACGCGGACTGTTATCAACAGCAGCCAGAGTATGCTCCCATACATCATAGCAGTGAAAACGCTGGTTCTGCGGCAATCCCGCCAAATGCTCCAGCTCCGGCAAAACATCTATTTCCCGATAAGTTCCCTGTTCACGCACACGGCAGCGTCCGGCCGCCAGCCCTGTCGCCATCATCAGCATCAGTCCCTTGCCAGCCCATTTGCCGAGCAGCAGCTTATCCAGCTCTGTCCGCACACGTTCCAATGATAGCCCGGCACTGCGGCTAACAGGAAAGCTGTAGCTCTGCGGCAGGTAATACGGCGTCTGCGGCTGTCCAAATGCCGGGCCGGCGCCCTGCCGCTGTACATAATCAAAGCCCAGCTGACCTACAAAGCGGCAGGCTCTGTACATACGCAAAGCATCTTCCTGATAACGGGCTGGCGCATCACCGACAGTACGCAGTATTTTCTGCTGCAGGTCCTGCCTGCCGCCGTGATAATCGTATACATTACCGGACTGATCCAAAGCCATGGCATTGACGGTAAAATCGCGCCGCGACAAATCAGCCTCCAGGTCGTCACAATACCAGACCTGCTCCGGTTTATGCGCATCCCCGCCGTAGGCTTCGCCACGGAAGGTAGCAATTTCTACCGTTTGGGAGTCCCGATGCACAACAACGACACCGAAGTTCTGCCCCAGTTCGCCAACAACAGTAAACCCGGCCGGTTCTAAAATGCTGATAACAGACTCGGGGCGGGCCGATGTTGCAACGTCAAAATCGCCGGGTGCCTTTCCCAGCAGCAGATCGCGTACGGCACCGCCTACAACATAGGCTGCAAAGCCCTGCTCTGTAAGCAGCGTCAATATTCTGTTGATAATGGGCGGCAATAAAAATCGCCTGTTTTCAGCAGTCATAATCTCACTTTTTTTATTTAATTTATTCTATCATAAAGTTTCAAATCATAGCAACTTTTTCCAAGCCAAAATTTAATCATTCTGGTCAATACCGCCATTAGGCAGCGGATAATCGACGGCAATACCAAAATACTCCCACAGCACTCCCTTTAAGTCGTATTCAGTATTGATGGTATAGCGGTATTTGACACGTCCACCCAGATAAAACTTTAAAAGATTTCCCCGTATCGTGATATTGCAGTCTTCGCGAAAAACAGAGATCGCTTTACCTTTATTGAGCGGCGAATCCGGATGAAGGTCTGTATAAATGCAGGCGGGAATAAAATCCATATCCAGCTGCTGTTCTTCTGTAAAGCCAAACAGCCTTTTCCATGGTTTACGCCGTTCCTTCTGCCACAGCAGCCAGCCAAAGAACGGATCGCGGCTGAATTTATATTCGCTGATACTGTCACTCTGCACTTTGCCCTCTGCCATTTCGAGCGGACAGCGCGGACTTTCACTGTTGACGCCAACATCAGTCAGATAACGTTTATCTTCCAGTTCGATGCACATTACCCGATGCCGGCGGATCTGGTATTCCTCCAGCCGGTCGATAAAACGGGCCGCATAACTTATGACTTTATAGCCCAGGGATTCCAGCAGCCAATTATACAGGCCGTTCAGCTCAAAGCAAATGCCGCCGCGGTTTTTCATAATGATTTTGGCAAACATATCATCATGCTCGAGCGAAGTCAGCCTGCCGCTCAAAATATCCAGATTCTCATAGGGCACATATTTCAAATGCGCGTCCTGCAGCAGCTTCAGCGTCGCCAGGTCAGGCGGCGGTACAACCTGCGGCAGATGCAGTTTACGCAGATATTGACATAATTGCCAATGGTTCATCAATGCGGTTTGCTTTTTCATTCCCATCACTCCATCCGCAATTATTCTCTTTCTTTTATTGTACCGCAAAAATATGTGTTCCTGCAGAAAATTTTACAACGCTGCGCCTTAACCTGAAGTTAATAAAATATGGCTAAAAGATCATAAATAGGTTACAATAAAGTTAGAATGAATCTTGTCGGTGAGGCGATAAAATGAGTAGCAAGCGTTATGCTCAAGTTGATAAGGAATATTGTGTATCCTGCGGCACCTGCACTAAGGCCTGTCCGCTTCAGGCGATCAGCGTGCCCGATGGTATCAGCGCAGTTGTAGAACTGGCTCACTGCATCGGCTGCGGTCTGTGCGCCCGTGAATGTCCGGCATCTGTGATCAAGGTGGTGACTGCTGATGTCTAAACGCAATCACTGGTATGATTACCTTTGGGTCCTGACGGCGCTGTATCTGGCTCTGGGCTTTTTTAATATTCTTTTCGCCTGGCTGGGGCTGCTGTGCTTTTTCATTCCGCTTATCATGGCTTCTACATTCGGCACTAAATCATATTGCAATAAATATTGCGGCCGCGGGCAGCTGTTCGAGCTGATCGGCAACAGCTGGAAGCTTTCACCAAAACGCGATATCCCTTCCTGGCTGCGCTCGCACACCTTCCGTTACGGCTTCTTACTGTTTTTTACAGCGATGTTTGTCAATATGCTGGTTTCTACCTATCTGGTCTTTACCCATGCTATCTATTTTCATCAGACAGTCAGCCTGCTGTGGACTTTTGACGTGCCCTGGCACTGGGCTTACGGCGGCGGTGCGCAGCCGTGGATCGCACAGTTTGCTTTTGGCTTTTACAGCATCATGCTAACCTCCAGCATTCTTGGCATCATCACGCTGCTGCTGTTCAAGCCGCGTTCCTGGTGCGTTTATTGCCCTATGGGCACGATAACTCAGCTCATCTGCCGCTGGAAACATCGTAAATAAACAACAGCTAAAAAGCAGTACAAGTTTTCAAACGTGTACTGCTTTTATTATGCCAATTTACGGGCAATCAGCACATCCATGCAATGCTGATATATTTTCTGTTAATAACATTATTCTCGCCTCTTTCTTTCAGTATAACAAACCTCATGGCGAACTCAATAACTTGTTTTTTGAAAACCAGTCCTTATCCAAACTCCAGTTTAAGTACTGTTTAACATTAAATATTTCTAATATATTTAATTATATAATACCGCTATTGACAAATATTCACTTATAGAATACGATGAAATCATACTGAAAGTTCAGCCTGTAAAATACAGGTATGTCCTGCAGATAAATCTATTAAGAAAAGAGGAATTTTTTATGTTTACATATGGTACATCGGATATTGCAGCAGACCGGGAGGTTTGCATAATCTAATATTTTGCCGAACCTCCCAAAAGGCTTTAATATAACCTTTAGGAGGATAAAAAAATTGTCTAAAATAAATTTACAAACATTAGGATTTTCCGCTAAATTCGCTGAAGAAGCAGCCAGTTTTGGCTGTTTCCCTGTCGGACGCGTTTCAGCCCAGTATAAGGATCTTTACCGTGTCATAACCGAAACCGGAGAAGTATTGGCAGAGGTTTCAGGCAAGCTGCGCTTTAATGCCGCCGCACTTTCAGATTTCCCTGCCGTCGGTGATTTTGTTCTGCTTGACCGCACAGATACTGTTGAAGGAAGAGCGATCATCCATCATGTACTGCGCCGCAAAAGCGCGTTTATCCGCAAAGCTGCCGGTACAGGTAACTCTGAGCAGGTAGTCGCCAGCAATATCGATACGGTATTCATCTGTATGTCATTGAACAGCGATTTTAATCTGCGGCGTCTGGAACGGTATTTAGCCATTGCCTGGAGCAGCGGCGCACTGCCGATAGTTACTTTAACCAAAGCTGATTTATGTGATGACGTAGCTGCTAAAACAGCAGCGGCTGAGTCCGTTGCCATCGGCGCTGAAATACTTGTCACTTCTTCACTGGCCGATGCCGGTCACGAGCAAATACTTCCCTACTTGAAGTGCGGCAGTACGTCTGCCTTCATCGGTTCCTCAGGCGTAGGTAAATCAACTCTTATCAACCGTTTGGCCGGCACCGAATTTGCTACCAATGGTTTGCGAAACGATGATAAGGGTCGACATACAACAACCAGACGCGAACTCATCACCCTTACAAACGGGGCTTTAGTCATCGATACTCCGGGAATGCGGGAACTGGGTTTAGAAACGGCTGATTTATCCAAAAGCTTTGCTGATATCGACGAACTGTCCCAGCAATGCCGTTTTCGTGATTGTACCCATACCCACGAAACAGGCTGTGCCGTTCAGCAAGCTATCACAGACGGAATACTTGCCGCGGACAGACTGGCCAGCTATCAAAAGCTGCAGAAGGAAGTACGCTATGAAGGCCTTGATTCCAAACAGATCGAACTGGAAAAATTCAGTACCATGTTCAAAGATATTGGCGGTATGAAAAAAGCCCGCAAATTTCTGCATGACAACGACAAGCGCAGACGCTGAAAACTGTGCCGGTAATACTATCAACCGTAAATGACCGACAATAAAAAGAAACCAGCGTGTACTATAAAGTACACGCTGGTTTTTTATTGTTCTTTAAATTTTACAAAGTCACCGATTCCCAAACCGGGAGTGACCATCGGCTGTACCATATTTTTAGGGTCAAGAGCAACTTCGATGATATAAGGCGCGTCCAGCTGCATAGCTTTTTCAACTGCTGCTGCCAGGGCTTCAGGCGTATCGACATGCTCTCCGGCTACGCCAAAGGCTTCGCCGTATTTGACAAAATCGACATAGCCGGGCATTTCGCAGGAAGTAAACCGTTTATTGAACTGCACGGTCTGCAACTGACGAATCATGCCTAAGCCGCTGTTATTAAAGACTATCGCCGTCACCGGCAATTTATAGCTGGCGATCGTAAACAACTCCGAGCCGGTCATTTTGAATCCGCCGTCACCGCTGATACTGATCACCCTGCTTTTGGGGCGGGCCAGCTGTGCGCCCATAGCCGCCGGCAAGCCAAAGCCCATCGTTCCCAATCCGCCTGAAGAAATCCACTGGCGGGCAAACTGGATCTTGATATGCTGAGCAGCCCACATCTGATGCTGCCCGACGTCCGTAGTGATAATATAATCCTTATCTTTGATAACCGGGTTCAGGGCCTTGAAAAACTGCGGAGCAGCTTCGCCGCCGAAGTCCTCGTCCATACTGGGCCAGCTTTCAATCAGCTGCCACCAGGCATCAAGATCATGCTTGACGCTGCCTGCCTCCAGCATTTGCAAAGTTGTGTTCATATGACCGGAAATACCGATACTGGAATAAATATTTTTATCCAGCTCCGCCGGGTCGATATCTAAATGGATAACAGTTTTATTCGCGCTATAACTGCTGCGTTCACCGGTAACACGATCGTTAAACCGGCTGCCAACAGCCAGGATCAGATCGGCTTCCTTAACGGCGTTGTTGGCGCGTTCGTGTCCGTGCAGTCCCGTCATCCCTAAAAACAGACTGCGGTAGGCACTGATAGCGCCTAATCCCATCAGGGTGCTGACAACCGGGATACGCAGCTTTTCGCATAAATGCATGGCATCATATTCCGCATCGGCATTGATAACACCGCCGCCTACAAGCATGACCGGGCGCTGCGAAGCATTGATTGCCGCCACTGCGGCAGCTATCTGTTTTTCTTCCGGCAACTCTTTCGCCAGCGGTTCCAGCTCGCCCGGCTCATAATCAAGCAAAGCGGTCTGCACATCACGCGGCACATCTACCAGCACCGGGCCGGGACGGCCTGTTTTCGCCAGCTGGAAGGCCAGCCGGATCGTCTGCGCTAAATGTTCAGGACGCTTGACCAGGAAATTATGTTTGGTGATCGGCATGGTGATACCGGTGATATCTACTTCCTGAAATGCGTCGCGTCCGATCATTGCCACCGGCACCTGGCCGGTAATCGCTACGACAGGTATCGAATCTAAAAAAGCATTGGCGAGCCCCGTAACCAGATTGGTCGCTCCGGGGCCGGAAGTCGCTATACAGACGCCGACATGCCCGCCTGCACGGGCATAACCGTCAGCAGCATGGGCAGCACCCTGTTCATGTGCCGTCAGGATATGCCGAATGTCAGACGCTTCACGCAAAGCGTCGTAAAAAGGCAGGATCGCCCCGCCGGGGTAACCAAAAACCGTAGTAACTCCTTGCTCTGCTAAACATTTGACCATTACTTCTGCGCCGGTCATCTGCATAAACTCACTTCCTTCCAATACTCAAAAATCTATCAGGCCAGTTCCGCGGCGATCAGCTGTCCCATCTGCGAGGTCGAAACTTTAGTCAGACCTTCACCGCAGAGATCAGGAGTGCGATAACCTTTTTCCAAAACTCTGTCGATTGCCGCTTCGATAGCATCGGCAGCAGCATCCTGATCCAAGGAATAACGCAGCATCATAGCTACGGAATAAATAGTTCCCAAGGGGTTAGCGATGCCCTTCCCTGCAATATCAGGAGCACTGCCGTGAATAGGCTCATACATACCGGTGCTGTCACCAAGGCTTGCAGAAGGGAGCATTCCGATACTCCCGGCAATCACTGAAGCTTCATCCGAAAGGATATCGCCGAAAATGTTATTGGTAAGCACTACATCGAACTGGCCCGGATTGAGCACCAGCTGCATAGCACAGTTATCTACATAGAAATTATTCAGTTCGATCCCGCTGTAATCCTGCGCCTGCATTTCACCAACTATACGGCGCCACATCCTGGATGAAGCCAATACGTTAGCTTTATCGACGGAAGTTACTTTACCGCGGCGCTTTTTAGCAGCTTCAAAAGCAAATCTGGCGATGCGTTCTACTTCCGGGCGGGTATAGATTTCAACGTCAGAAGCCGTCTCTACGCCATCAGCATCAGGAGCAGCTTCATTTTTAGCGCCGAAATAAATGCCGCCGGTCAGTTCGCGTACGATCAAAAGATCAGTGCCGCTGACGCGTTCATTTTTAAGCGGCGATAAATGTGCGACAAAACGGGAAACCTTGATCGGACGCAGGTTACAGTACAGACCCAACGCTTTACGAATTCCAAGCAGCCCCTTTTCAGGACGGATCTCGGGAGCAACATTATCCCATTTAGGTCCGCCCACAGCACCTAGAAGCACGGCATCAGCAGTTTTTGCAGATGCAATAGTAGCTTCCGGCAGCGGTACTCCTGTAGCGTCGATAGCGGCGCCGCCGATCAGCTGTTTATCATATTCTATAGTCATACCGAATTTTTTGGCAGCAGCATCAAGTACTTCCACAGCGGCGTCAACAATCTCGACGCCAATGCCGTCGCCCGGCAGTAAAGTGATCTTCATTCTTGGTGTTCTCCTTTGACATAGTTGATAAGGCCGCCGCAGTCAGCGATCTTTTGAATAAATTCCGGCAATGGTTTAGTTTTGATAGTAATGCCTTTGTTAACGATTTTGATCTCGCCAGCAGCCATATTTACATCCAATTCATCACCGGCTGCAATTTTTTCAACATCCTTGCCAATTTCCAGCACCGGCAGCCCGATGTTGATTGCATTGCGGTAAAAAATACGGGCAAAGCTGTCGGCAATAATGCATTTTACGCCTTTGACTTTGATAACGACAGGAGCATGCTCGCGCGAAGAACCACAGCCGAAGTTTTTGCCGGCAACAACATAGTCGCCCGGCTGCACTTTAGGAGCAAAAGTAGTATCGATATCTTCCATAGCGTGCTCGGCCAATTCGTCAAAATCAGCAATATTCAAATAACGGGCGGGTATGATAACGTCGGTATCGACGTGGTCGCCGTAACGCCATACTTTACTCATTTCATTACCTCCTCTGGGCTTGCGATATAGCCTGTGATCGCACTGGCAGCCGCCACATAGGGGCTGGCCAGATAGACCTCGCTGTCGACATGACCCATACGTCCGCGGAAATTACGGTTAGTAGTCGAAACAGCACGTTCGCCAGCAGCCAGAATACCCATATAACCACCCAGGCACGGTCCGCAGGTAGGGGTGGAAACTGCCGCGCCGGCATCGATAAAGGTGTCGATATAGCCCAAACGCATAGCTTCTTTATAAATTTCCTGAGTAGCAGGAATAATAATAGCGCGGACATGCGGATGCACCTTACGTCCCTGCATCACCTCAGCTGCCTGCTGCAGGTCTTCCAGACGACCGTTAGTGCAGGAACCGACAACGACCTGATCGATCTTGATATGGCCGGATTCAGACGCCAGATGTGTATTTTCAGGCAGATGCGGATACGAAACGACCGGCACCAGATCATCTAATTTGATAGTGATCACACGGTCATATACTGCGTCAGCATCGGCAGTAACCGCTGTCCACTGACGGCTGACACGACCATTGAGATAGGCAATAGTTTTTTCATCGACCGGGAAAATACCATTTTTGCCGCCGGCTTCGATCGCCATATTGCAGATAGTAAAACGGTCGGACATTGCCAGTTCGGCAACGCCGTCGCCGCAGAATTCCAACGATTGATAACGAGCACCATCGACACCGATCATACCGATAAGCGTAAGAATGATATCTTTGCCCTTGACATATTTAGGCAGTTTACCGGTCAGCTCGACTTTGATCGTGGCAGGCACCTTGAACCAGGTAGTGCCGCTGGCCATAGCCGCACCAATATCGGTTTGACCCATGCCGGTGCTGAGCGCGTTCAGAGCGCCATAAGTACAAGTATGAGAATCGGCGCCAATAATGACCTCACCGGGAGCAACAAGACCGCTGTCAGGTAAAAGCGCATGCTCGATACCCATGCGGCCAACTTCAAAATAATTGGTGATTTCATGCTGACGTGCAAAATCGCGCATGCGTTTACACATAGTTGCCGACTTAATATCCTTACACGGAGAAAAATGGTCCGGAACTAACGCGATCTTATCCTTATCAAAAACAGGACGTCCGATTTTTTCAAATTCAGCTATCGCCGGCGGTCCGGTGATGTCGTTAGCTAAAACCAAATCCACCTGGGCAACCAGCAGATCACCTGCCTGGACCGCATCGCGGCCTGCATGTTGGGCCAGGATTTTTTCCGTCATTGTCATACCCATAACTATAACCCTCCTAAGTTTATACGAAGCAGATCGCGGGGCCTCAGCCCCGCTCTGCCTAAGGTGTGTACTGATTATTTTTTCATCCAGCTCATCATGCCGCGCAGATTTTTGCCGACTTCTTCGATCGGATGCTCGGCGCCTTTGCGGCGCATAGCATTGAACGCCGGACGGTTAGCCTGGTTTTCAAGGATCCAGTTCTTAGCAAAGGTACCGTCCTGGATCTCGGCCAGAACCTGTTTCATAGCAGCTTTAGTTTCGTCGGTGATGATACGTTTGCCGGTCACATAGTCGCCGTATTCGGCAGTATCAGAGATGGAGTGGCGCATTTTAGCCATACCGCCTTCATACATCAGGTCAACGATAAGTTTCATTTCATGCATACATTCAAAATATGCGCTTTCAGGTTTATAGCCTGCTTCTACCAGAGTTTCATAGCCTGCAGTGATCAGAGCGGTAACACCGCCGCAAAGCACAGCCTGTTCGCCGAAAAGATCTGTTTCAGTTTCTTCGCGGAAGGTAGTATCGAGCACGCCGGCACGTGTACCGCCAATGCCTTTGGCATAGGCAAGCGCAATGTCGTAAGCTTTGCCGCTGGCATCCTGATGCACAGCTACGAGACAGGGCACGCCTGCGCCTTCAGTAAAGACGCGGCGTACGAGATGACCTGGTCCCTTAGGAGCGACCATGAACACGTCGATGTCAGCAGGAGGTACGATTTGCCCAAAATGGATATTGAAACCATGCGCAAAAGCAAGAGCAGCGCCGGCTTTCAGATTAGGCGCGATATCTTTTTTATAAGTGGCAGCCTGTTTTTCGTCAGGAATCAGCATCATGACTACGTCGGCTGCTTTAGCTGCATCAGCCGCAGTCATAACAGTCAGACCTGCCGCTTCTGCCTTGGCCCAGGATTTGGAGCCTTCATAAAGACCTACGATAACTTTAGCGCCGCTTTCTTTTAAGTTAAGGGCATGTGCATGGCCTTGAGAACCATAGCCGATAATGGCAATAGTTTTACCATTAAGCATTTCCCAGTTTGCGTCTTTGTCATAATACATTTTTACCATTGTGTCTACATCTCCTTTTTGTTTACCAGATTTATTTAAATTTGAGAACTGACATATTACTAAATAGCTGAAGGTTTACAACTGCTTTCAGGCCAGGAATAACGCGATTTGCTGACATCCATAGCCGCATCGCCCCGTTCCAGCGCCACAAGGCCGGTCTGTACCATTTCCAGGATACCGTAGGGACGCATCACGTCGACAAAAGCATTCAGCTTATCGTCGATACCTGTAGCCAGAAAGATAAGCGATTCTCCGGTCACATCGACAGCGTGGGCCCTGAAAACATCTGCCAGCCGCAGCAGCTCGAGCCGTTTGTCACCGGCGTGCACCTTGACCATGACCATACTGCGTTTGGCACTTGCCTTAGGCGGCAGGACTTTCACAGCCTCTACCTCGACCAGCTTGGCCAACTGTTTGCAGACCTGCTTGATAGTTGCATCGTCAGCCTGCATGGTAACAGTCATCCGCGAAAATTCAGGATTCTGTGTAATGCCGACTGCCAGACTGTCGATATTAAAGCCGCGCCGCGAGAACATGCCCGCGACCCGCATCAGAACGCCGGGCTGGTTACGCACTACGATAGATAGGATCTGCTCCATTTTGCCACCTCCCATGGAAAATTGGTATAAAAAAACGCCCCCACCTGCTTAGCAGATAGGGGCGACTTTCACCGCGGTACCACCCTAATTTGACCTCATTGTCTCAGAGCCTTCGCTCTAAACGCCTAACGCTGCGCCGGCGTCGTTTCCTACTGCTGGTTCAGAAACGCGGCTCCCGGGTGAGTCTTATCGCTGTACCGCTACGGCTTTCACCAACCGCCGTCTCTCTAAAATCGGTAACATCAGCAACTTTGTTCCCATTCAATGCCTTTATTATCAAGTTGTACAAACAAAAGCTAATTTGTTCGTGCTATGTTTTACATTATGCCAGCATTTTCTATGCTTGTCAAGATTTTTTTGTATCATTCTTTTGTGATTTTTCTGAATTTTGTTTTTCTTTTACAAAAACACTGGACTAAATGTCAATAATATCATATTCTATAATATTATAAGAAAGTAAAAAGTTCGAGGTGCTTGTCCATGAAACTGCTCAAAGAAAAAATCATGTCCGAAGGCTTGGTCTTAAACGACGCTATTTTAAAAGTCGATTCTTTTTTAAATCACCAGATCGACCCTGAATTGATGATGGAGATCGGCAAAGAATTCCACCGCCGTTTTTCAGGCTGCGGCATTACTAAAATCTTTACGATCGAGTCCTCAGGGATCGCCTGCGCCCTGCCTGCCGGTCTGTGTATGCATGTACCGGTAGTATTCGCACGCAAACAGAAATCGGCGCTTATGAGCAGCGAGGCTTACAGCACCAAAGTATACTCCTTCACCAAAAAAGTCACCAGTGATGTGACCGTGCTCAAAAAATTTTTACCGGCCGGCGAAAAGATCCTCATCATCGATGATTTTCTGGCTAACGGCGAAGCGGCCCTTGGTCTGGCTAACATCGTCCAGCAGGCCGGCAGCGAAGTAGTAGGTATCGGCATAGTTATCGAAAAATCATTCCAGCCGGGGCGTCAGCGCCTTATCGACGCCGGCTTCCGTGTAGAATCACTGGCCCGTGTCCAGGCCTTTAAGGACGGCAAAGTGATTTTTGCCGAATAATTTATCGGATATAGATACTAAAACACCCGTTACTCAATGAGTAACGGGTGTTTTTTTAATCGTTACGCCGTTTATATTTGATGAACATATGGCAAACAGCAAGTCCCATCACGATATATGCAAGAAGGTTGATATCCTCGTTCAAGTCCTTAAAAGCGACATAACCCATCAAAACGACGATACCAATTTCTCTGTTGAAGCTCGTAATCACAGTTTTACAAGGTTGACCTGCAGGATACCGTCGAGCCCCTGCAGAAGTTTCAGTGTTTCTTTACCTACTTCGCTGTCCACGGTCATAAACATCATGGCGTTACCGTCTTTAAGATTACGGCTGACCTGCATGGTCGCGATATTGACCTTGCTCGCACCTAAAAGCGTGCCGATCTGCCCGATCATACCGGGTTTATCCTGGTTGCGTGCCACAAGCATGAACGGAGCCGGAGTAAGGTCGAACTGGTAACCGTCGATTTCGATGACGCGGATCTCTTTTTCACCAAAGACAGTACCGGCTACGGTAAAGATATTACCTTTAGAATGGATCTTGACCTCTAAAAGATTATGTTTGCCTGCATGTTTGCTCTCTATAACGTCGACTCCGCGGCTTTCTGCAGTCAGCGCGGCATTGACATAATTAACGCGTTCCTTGAGGATGGGTTCAAAAACGCCTTTTAAAACAGCACGCGTCAGCATACCTGTTTCCATTTCTGCAACCTCGCCGGTATAGATGATCTCTACCTTTTCGACAGCTGCTTTTTCCAGCTGATAATAAAGCTTGCCCAGATATTCGCCCAAGGTCAGGTAGCCCTGCATTTCTTTCAGCTCTGTCGGCTGCAAAGTCGGCAGATTGACTGCATTCGGCACCATTTCTCCATGCAAAGCTGCAATGACCTCTTCTGCAATGGCAATACCCACATTATCCTGCGCTTCTGTTGTATCAGCACCAAGATGAGGCGTTAAGACACATTCCGGCAGATCGATCAGCGGCGAGATCGGTTTCGGTTCGTCTACCAGTACGTCGATACCGGCGCTGGCAACGATGCCTTCCTTGATAGCTGCCGCCAGGTCATTTTCATTGATCAGGCCACCGCGGGCGCAGTTTACTACACGCACGCCACGTTTGCATTTTGCAAATTCTTTGGCTGTGATCATATCAAAAGTTTCTTCCGTTTTAGGCGTATGGATACTGATAAAATCAGCTTGTTCCAGCAATTCATCCAGTGTTTCACATTTTTCGGCGCTGTATTTACGGAAACGTGCATCGGCAATATACGGATCATAAGCTACGATCTTCATCCCGAAAGCCTGAAGTCTGGTAGCCACCAAACCGCCGATACGGCCAAGGCCGATGATGCCCAGAGTTTTACCAAGCAGCTCGCTGCCTTTTAAACCGGTACGGTCCCAGACCCTGGATTCGATCATTTTATGAGCTTTGACGACATTACGGGCAGAACTCAGCAGCAGACCGATAGTATGCTCGGCAGCCGATACGATATTAGATTCCGGGGTATTGACAACGATAATACCGCGTTTAGTCGCCCCTTCCATCTCAATATTATCAACACCGTTGCCGGCGCGGCCAACCACCTTTAAATTAGTGGCGTGCTTATAAAATTCTTCATTGATCTTAGTAACGCTGCGAACTACGATTGCATCATATTCAGGAATGATCTTCAGCAGTTCTTCCCTTTCGATATCAAAACGCACGTCTACATCAAAATCCGGCACTGCCTGCAGCAAAGCCACACCTTTGTCGGAAATTTTTTCAGTTACAATAATTTTCATTGTCCATCGCTCCATTCACCTGTAAAATAAAAAAACTCCCGGCTTGATCAATTACAATCAAGGACGAGAGTTCTACTCACGTGGTGCCACCTTTTTTCGCCGCACAGCGCGGCCTCATTGCCGATATATCGGTCGGACCCGGACAGGTTGCTACCCCTGTCTCCTCCGGAGCGGAATTCAGTTTTTAGACGTTACGGCTTACACTGACCGCCGCTTCTCTTTGCCGCCTGCCAACTTACTTTTCTCCATCGTCGGATAAATGAACTATGTAATTTTCAAGCTTGTATCAATTATAGTCCGACACTTTTGGCTTGTCAAGCAGCACAAAAATGTTTTTGTGTAATACATCTTACAGTTTTTCCAACATTTTTATCAAAGGATAAATACCAACTGTCAAAGCAACAGCCATGCTGACACTGTCAATATCTATTTTGCCAATGTACAGGCTGTTCAGCCCTGCAGCAAAGATCATCGTCAGCCAGAACATAGCGTACAATGCCACAAAAATCTGCACCCACCAGGGCTGCTCCTTATAAAGCGGCTGTTCCTGTTCGTTATTATTCTCGTTCATGCAAAACCTCCTCCTGCCACTCCAAAGTATCTCCTTCGTCTTTCCTGCCGTCAAGACGTTTATTGATTACACGGCTGCGTCTGGCTGCAGCGTCGATATGCCCGCTGGCTTCCTGCAGTTTCTTTTTTGTTTTATCGAGCAATAAGCTGAAAGTCACAAAATCCTGCTTAACGGCAGCGATCGTTCGCCAGACTTCACCAGTACGTTTTTCGATAGCCAAAGTTTTAAAACCCATTTGCAGACTGTTGAGCAGCGCTGCCAAGGTAGTCGGCCCTGCCACGCAAACGCGGTACGTTCTCTGCAGCTCATCCAGCAGTCCCGGCAAATTTACCGCTTCGGCAAACAGCCCCTCGATCGGCAAATACATGATCGCAAAATCAGTCGTCTGCGGCGGACACAAATATTTATTCTGGATATCCCTGGCTTCACTTTTCAGCCGCCGTTCAAGCTGCTTGAGCGCAATATCAGCAGCAGCTGTATCAGCCTGCTCGCGCGCCTCCAGCAGGCGCTGAAAATCCTCCTGCGGAAATTTAGCATCAATCGGCAGCCATACCGTTTCATCCTTGCTGCCCGGCAGCTTCAGCGCAAATTCAACCCTTTCCGCACTGCCCTGCTTCACAGCAACATTTTCGGCAAATTGCTCCGGTGCCAGCAAATCACGCAGCAAAACTCCCAGCTGCATTTCGCCCCAGATACCACGGTTCTTTACATTAGAAAGGATGCGTTTCAAATCGCCGACACCGCCGGCCAGGGTCTGCATTTCACCTAACCCTCGATGAACCTGCTCCAACCGCAGGCTGACCTGCTGAAAGGATTCTCCCAACCGCCGTTCCAAAGTCGACTGCAGTTTTTCATCAACAGTCAGGCGGATCTGTTCCAAATTAGCCGCAGTGCTTTCCGTCAGCTTTTCCAGTTTTTTATCCAGCTGCTCTCCCAAACGGTCAGAAGCTGCCTGACTTTCCATTCTGGCCGCACGGGCCAGAGTGTTTTGTTCGCTGCGCAGATCGCGTACATTCTCATAAAAACGTCGTTCCAGGCTTTCCAGCTGACTGTTCACCTCAGCTCCCAGTTCTTGTCCCTGCTGCCGCCGTGTCTGCAGAAGCCGCCACAGCATTATGAAAATCACCGCCTGCATTAAAACCAGCAGCAATAATAGTATCGTTTCCACTGTCATAGCCAAACTCTCTTTCCTTGATATTTATTAATTTATTATAGCAGATTAGCAAGTATTCTACACTGTCTTTTCTTATTTTTACATATTTACGTTACGATCCAGTTGGTGATATAATTATTAATAATTAATTGTTTAATTAATATTCAAAGGAGTGTTCTATATGAATCCAGTTGAAGCATCTGCCTCTTCAGCAGAAAAAATTCTTTTAGCAGCAACCGATTTATTTGCAGCTAATCACTTTAATGGCGTTTCCATCAAAGAAATCGCAAAAAAATCCGGGGTCAACAGCGCTTTGATCTCTTACTATTTCGGCGGCAAAAAAAATCTTTATCAGGAAGTTCTCAACGAACAGTCAAATTTATTTTTAAATCTGATCGCCCGAGTCAGCAGTAAGGACATAGCTCCTCTGGCTAAGCTGCGCGAATATATCACTGCAATTTCCGAGGTACAGAAGCTGCATCCTCACCGTATCCATCTCATTTACCGCGAGCTTTTGACCCCCACTTTTATGTGTGACAGCTTTATTAAAAACCGCTTATACAAAATCCATAAATTTATGTCCGAGCTGGTTACAGAAGCTATAGCTGACGGCAGTATCCATAATAATATGCAGCCTACACATGTAGCTTTTACTTTGGAAAGCATCATCGTTTTCTTTTTTCTCACACATGATCAGATCCGTGATCTGGGACATTTTGAAAATGGTACTGAAAGCACTTATTTGGAAGAAGCTTTAAACACTTATTTGTCTTCCATTACCAATTAGTTCAGGAGGGCACCGACATGTCGATCAAAGAAATTTTCAGCAAGCTTCCATTTACAAAACGTCATTTGTATATTTTGGCAGCAACAGTGGCTATATTGCTGCTGTACCATATAATCAGCAATGTTTTCGCCAAGCCTGATATCGTAAAAGAAGTTCCTTATGTCCGTACTGTAACTGTCGGTAAAGAAACTGTCGATAATACATCTTCCTATCCCGGCGAGGTACGCGGTCGTTATGAAAGCGATCTGGCCTTTCAGGTTGCCGGTAAAATCATCAGCCGCAGCGTCAATTTAGGCGATACAGTAAAAACCGGCGATATCCTGATGCGAATCGACCCCAAAGACATCGAGCAGAGTTTTGAAGCCAGCCAGGCAGCTGTAACAGCCGCCGAAGCCAATTATAAGCTGGCCCGCGACAATGCATCCCGTTACACGGCCTTATACAACAGCGGTGGTGTCAGCAAAGCCATGATGGAGCAATATAATACGCAGATGGAAGCGGCCGCTTCCAGCCTGCGTCAAGCCCAGGCCCAACTGATCACCAACAGTAACCAATTATCCTATACGCAGCTTATTGCAGACCATGACGGCGTAGTAGCCAATGTAAGCGGCGAAGTGGGTCAAGTAGTAGCTGCCGGAACTCCTGTCGTGACAGTTGTCCAAAGCGGCGAACAGGAAATCCAGATCTATGTCCCTGAAAACCATTTGGATAAAATCTATCCTCAACAGTCAGCCAAGATCAATTTCTGGGCTTTAGAAAACGTTTCGGCAGATGGTTATATCCGCGAAATAGCACCAATGGCTGACAGCGTTACCCGCACCTACAAAGTTCGTGTAGCCGTACCGCAAATGCCTGCAGCAGTCAAACTGGGGATGACTGCCAAAGTACACCTGCAAAACGGTACTGACAGCAGTATTTTGCTGCCGGCCACCGCCATTTATCAAACAGGAGAAAACCCTCAGGTCTGGCTCGTTACCAATAATAAAGTACATACCCATGAAGTTTCTATCGGCGGTTATGAAGGCAATAACGTCAGGATCTCTGACGGTCTGCAGCAGGGAGATATCGTCGTTGTCGGCGGCGTCAACAAACTGGCAGAAGACCAAAACGTCCGTCTGGAAGCTGGTGTCAGCCAATGAAAAACAACTGGGCCGCCTGGTCGATCAAACATAAGCAAATAATTTACTTTTTTATGTTTCTCTGTCTGGTCATGGGCATCTATTCTTATAATTCCTTAGGCCGCAGCGAAGACCCCAGTTTTACTATCAAGCAAATGGTAGTTTCGGCAGCCTGGCCGGGAGCAACCGCTAAAGAGGTAGAAGAACACCTGACAGACAAGATCGAAAAACAATTGCAGACAGTACCTAATATTGACAGGATAACCAGCTATTCACGTCCCGGAACTGCTGTTATCAATGTTTATCTGCAGGATACAGTACCGGTCAAAGAAATCAAACAGCGCTGGCTGGAATTGCGTAATATTGTCAATGATGGCAAAGGTGACTTGCCCGATGGTGCTTTAGGACCGTTTTTCAACGACCGTTTTGACGACGTCTATGGAAATATCTACGCAGTCACCTCTGACAGCTTCTCCTATGAGGAAATGCGCGTAGTCGCCGAAAATATCAAAGATAAATTTTTTCAGATACCTGATGTCAAAAAAGTAGAACTGGTAGGAGTACAGCCTGAAAAAATCTATATCCAGATGTCTAATACCAAGCTGGCACAGCTGGGCATACCGATCGATACACTGGCTTCTACGATCCAGGCAGAAACAGCTGTCACACCGTCCGGCATGGCTGAAAGTGACAGCACTAATACCTATCTGCGTCTGACCGGTTCCCCTGATACACTGGCCAACATCAGCAATATTCCGATCCAGGCTAATGACCGTACCTTTCGTCTGGGTGATATTGCCGAAATCAAACGCGGCTATGCTGAACCGGCTGAACCGAAAATGTACTTTAATGGTCAGCCAGCCGTAGGTATCGCCATTTCTATGGAAGACGGCGGTAATAATATCAAATTGGGTGCAAATCTTGATCAGGCTGTTCGGCAAATCCAACAGGAACTGCCGCTCGGCTTCGAACTGGGACAAGTCGCCAACCAGCCGCAGGTAGTAAAAAACGCCATTGGTGAATTTACCGACAGCCTGCTTGAAGCCATCCTTATCGTGCTGGCAGTAAGTCTGCTCAGTCTGGGACGGCGCTGCGGCTATGTCATTTCGGTCTGCATACCGCTGGTACTTTTAGGAACTTTTATCGGCATGTATGCCATGAACATCGATCTGCACAAAGTATCTCTGGGAGCGCTGATCATTTCTCTGGGCATGCTGGTAGACGATGCGATCGTTGTCGTCGAGCTGATGGAAGTCAAAATGTCAGAAGGCTGGGAACGCACTAAAGCGGCCAGCTATGCCTTTGAAACCTGTGCCATGCCGCTGCTGACAGGTACACTGATTACCTGCACCGGCTTTATGCCGATATTTTTCGCCAAATCCAGTGCCGCCGAATTTGCTTCTTCACTTTTTCCTGTTATCTCAACAGCACTGCTGCTTTCCTGGGTTATTTCAGCAACCGTAGCGCCTGTTTTGGGACACGCCTGGATCAAGCCTAAACAGCTCATTAACGAAAACGATGTTTACAATACTGCTTTTTATAAAAAGTTTCGCAGCGTCCTTTCCTGGTCGATGCTGCACCAGAAAATAGTTATTCTGAGCACGGTCAGTATCTTTATCGGTTCCCTGTTATTAGTCCCGCTGATCAAGCAGGAATTTTTTCCGGCTTCTGTGCGTCCTGAACTTCTGGTAGAGCTCAATTTACCTGAAGGCAGCAGTATCAAAGCCACGGATGAAGCCGCCCTGAAACTGACCAATATGCTGAAGGATAATCCTGATGTTGAAAGCATCGGTTCTTATGTTGGAAAAAGTGCTCCGCGTTTCGTCCTCGTAATGGACCCTGTCCAACCGCGTAACAATTATGCACAGCTGGTAGTAGTTGCTAAAGATATTGATGCCCGTAAACGTTTAGAACCGCAAATACGCGAGCTTGTAGCAGCTAATCTCCCCAATGTCGTCAGTTATTCACGTTCTATCCCGCTGGGTCCGCCGGCAGCTTATCCTGTGATGCTGCGCGTAACTGGTCCGGATGACAATATTGTTAAAGAATATGCCCAAAAAGTACGCACAGTTATGGCTCAGAATCCAGCCGTGACCATGACGCGTTTCGATTGGATGGAGCAAAACGGAGCTGCTAAACTTACCATCGACAACGATAAACTGCGGCAGATGGGATTGAGCCGTAAAGAAGTCGCCACTGCTTTGCAGGCCGAAATTTCCGGTTATACCGTAGCTCAATATCTGGAAGGAGACCAGGCTATTGACATGGTTTTCCGTCTGCAGCCTGTTGACCGCTCTACCGTCACCGAGCTTGAGACCTTAACTATCCCCACATCTGCAGGTGCGGTGCCGTTGTCACAGGTAGCCCGTCTCAGTTACGAATCAGAAAACGGTATGATCTGGCGCCGTAACCTGCTGCCGACAATCACAGTCTGCGGCGGTATCGGCGAAGGCGTTACCGGCAACGATATCACGCAGCAGGTTTACGATGACCTTGCAGAACTGAGGCAAAATCTTCCGAATGGCGTTACGATCGAAATCGGAGGCAGTTTGGAAGACAGCGCTAAAACTTTAGGTTATCTGTTAGAACCTGTACCTGTAATGCTGCTGCTCATGATGATACTCCTGATGCTGCAGCTGAAAGATATCCGCAAGCTGTTTATCATTCTTTGTACAGCACCGCTTGGCGTAACAGGCGTTATGCTGGGATTGATAATTTTCAACGCACCGCTTGGTTTTATGGCCGAACTTGGTATCCTGGCCCTGACTGGTATCATCATTCGTAATTCCGTCGTGCTGATAGATCAGATAGACCTGCATTTGCAGGCCGGCAGATCTCCCTGGGAATCAGTACTGGAATCAGCTATCGTACGTTTCCGCCCTATTATGCTGGCTGCACTTACAACGATCCTGGGACTGATACCGATGTTTACCAGCCCCTTCTGGAATTCGATGGCCGTAGCTATTGCCTGTGGTCTGTCCGCTGCTACATTGCTGACCTTGATCGTATTGCCGGTCATCTATGCGGCTGTTTTTAAAATCAAACCCGAATAAATAAAATAAAGCAGACTGCGAGCTATAGCTCGCAGTCTGCTTTATTATTGCAACAGCTTTAATCCTTTTTCAAAATAACACGTGCCAGTTTGCAAATAACCTTTAATTCTTCCATATCGGCTCTTTCAAGCACTGTTTTCAACTCATCATTAAAAATAACCTGGCTGTTGCTGACAGTATCACTCAAAAATTCATCAACAGAAGTGTTCAAGGCATTAGCTATGGCAACCAGTGTCTCCAGTCCAATTTTAGTATGAGCAGTTTCAATATTGCTCATATGCGGTTTGGAAATACCGATCTTCTCTGCCAGATCTTTCTGCAGAACACCTTGCTTGATCCTCGTCAATTTGATTCTTTTGCCGATGGAACAGTAATCAATCATCATGAATAAGCCTCCCCATATATTTTCCTAATATTCATATTAGCATATAAATTTCACTATCAGGTATGCAAAATTTGCTATGCATAAATTATATAACATAAAATTTAATTTTGTAAAGTTCTTGAACCCTATTTATTGTTTATTTTTGATGTTTATATACTAGAGTATATTGAAATTAACAAAAATTAAAGCACAACCCAGTTGTGCTTTACATCTTTTACTTCTTTTTCAGTTTTTATAAGCTTAACCCTTTTCCGCCAGCGCTCTGAGCGCTAAAGCATAACCCTGGAAACCCAACCCGCATATCTGCCCCAGGCAGGCAGCAGCCGTTACTGATCTATGCCGAAATTCTTCCCTGGCATGGATATTGCTCAAATGCACTTCTATCGTCGGCAAAGCCACTGCTTTTATAGCATCCAGCAAAGCTACACTGTAATGCGTCAATGCCGCAGGATTGATAACGATACCGTCAAATTTTCCATAAGCCTGCTGGATCAGCGTGACTAATTCACCTTCAAAATTACTTTGCCTTACTTCTACTTCCACATTTAATGCCGCAGCTTCCTGCCCGATATATTCACACAAGGCTGCATAATCCTGTTGACCATAAATATTTTTTTCACGTACGCCCAGCATATTGATATTCGGACCATTCAAAACCAAAATTTTTTTCATCAGCTTTCTCTCCTTGCCAACTCCAGTAATGCCTGTAACGCTGCTTCCCGCTCACCGTTATTATCTATGATATGATCGTGATACCTGCGGTATAGTTCGATTCGTTCCGCATACAAGTCAAAAACTTTCTGCCGCCCTGCTGCTAATAAAGGGCGGCTTTCTGTATCTATGTCCTGTACAATTTTTTCTGGCAGCCTGTCTATAAAAACGATAATGCCGCCGTTTTTTAATACCTCGATATTCTCTGAGCGTTTGACTACACCGCCGCCGGCAGCGATCACACACCCTTCCAATTCTGACAGATGCCTGACTGCCCTGGTTTCAGCATCGCGGAAGCACGCTTCGCTGACTGCGAACAGCTCCTTGATAGTCTTGCCTTCCAGCTTTTCAAGCACATTATCAGCATCATAAAAAGGACGCTTCAGATGCTGCGCCAACAATCTGCCCAAAGTTGATTTCCCGCAGCCCGGCATTCCGATCAAGACGATATTTTTCATAGCTGTTTTTCCATCTCAGCGGCAACTTTTAAAATGACATCGTTTGAAATTTTTCTTTGCAGCCAGATCTCCTCTGCTGCTACAGCCTGAGCTACCAGCATAAGCATCCCGTTCACAGCCTTTTTACCCAGCTGCTCTGCCTGCTGCAAAAACAAAGTTTTAGCGGGATTATAAATCAGATCGACCGCTGTTTCAAAATGCTCGACAGTTTCCAGACCTACCGGCGATACATCGGTCTTGGGATACATCCCAACAGGAGTGCAATTGATCAGTAAATCACCGGTATAACGCTCTAAATGTACGTAATTGACGAATTGCGTCGGTACACTACTGCACAAGGTTTTCATATACGGAGCTATGCTTTGAGTATTACGGGAAACTAAAAATATCTTAGAAACACCGTGATCGATCAAATATTGAAGTACAGCTCTTGAAACGCCGCCCGTACCTAAAACAGCCGCGCTTTTGCCCTGTACTTCGATGCCGTTATTTTCCAGCAAACGCCCAAAACCTGCATAATCGGTATTATAGCCGCGAATTGCACCGTTATGAAAATGGATCGTATTAACGGCTCCAATAGCCTGCGCTTCCATACTTAAAGTAGTCAAAGCAGCCATTACATTGATCTTGTGCGGAATGGTTACATTGACTCCGCAGTATTTACCACGCAATTCATGCACGCTCGCATATAATTCTTCAGGAGGTATCTCCAGCAGATCATATGTTCCTTCGACACCCAATTCTTTAAAGATCAGCTGATGTATCTGCGGTGATAAACTGTGTCCCAAACGCGCTCCAATCAAGCCAAAATGAACCATAACACAAACCTCCTATCTACCATCGGCAGGATAATTGCCTAATATCTTACAATATGCACAGCTGTCGGAAAGCTGTTCTAATGCCTGACGTACTCTTTCTTCACGCAGGTTGCCTACCAGGTCGATGTGGAAGAAATATTCCCATGATTTACCTTCGATCGGCCGGGATTCCAAATTCATCATATTTAAACCGCTGTGATAAAAATGTCCTAAAGTCCTGTATAATGACCCCGGTTCATGTTTTACTGCCACTACTACCGTAATTTTATTAGCATTAGGCGCCTGTTCCGCTTCGTTAGAAATGACGATAAACCGGGTATAATTATTGGAATTATAGTTGATATTGGCGGCAAGAATCTGCAGCCCATACATTTCCGCAGCCTGCTTACCAGCCACCGCCGCCAAATGCTTATCCTGCTTTTCCCTCACTGTTTCTGCACTTTTAGATGTGCTGAAATAAGGCACTAACTCCATCTGCGGATACTGATGAAAAAACTCTTTACTTTGTGCAAAGCCCTGCGGATGTGAATAAACAGTAGTAACATCTTCGAGCTTAGCACCTTGAACGCCCAAGAGATTGTGCTCTATTTTCACGCACTGCTCACCAACAATAGAACAATCGTGATGCCGCAGCAGATCATAAACTTCGGTAATACCTCCGGTCGAAGAATTTTCGATCGGCAAAACACCGTATTTGATCTCACCGTTTTTGACCGCCTGCACTACATCCTCAAACAAAGCATAATGATGTCTGTTTATATGCTGTCCTGCAAAATATCTCTCCAAAGCCTGATGACTGTAAGACCCCGGCATTCCAAAACAGCCAACCTCCATGACCTCCTCCTGCGGCAGAACTCGCGGCTCTGCCAGCAGTACATGCTCCAAAGCCCTGCTCTGCTCCATGATGGTCGTCATCATCGCTGTAACAGCCGGTGCATACTCTTTATGCTGTAAACGCATACAGGCCTTTGAGAGCACCTGAGCTTCCCGAGCCGCATCAAGCACCGGCAGCCCCTGCTGTTTTTTATAGGCCGCAACTTCCAGTACTGCCTCCATCCGTTCTTCCAACGCCGCAACCAGCTGGGCGTCGATCTTGTCGATACGGCGGCGGATCGCCTCTAAATCCAATTTTTCCATGCTCACACCTCACCGTCAATATCAGCAGTCAACAGCATATCTAAAACAGTCCAGGCCGTAACACCTTCTACGACAGGTACTGCCCGCTGCACGATACAGGGATCATGACGACCTTTAATTTCCAATACCGTATTCGTATGCTCAGACACATTTATCGTTTTCTGCGGCAGGGAAATCGAAGGCGTTGGCTTGAACCCTACCTTGAATACAACAGGCATGCCATTGGTAATCCCCCCCAAAATACCGCCGTTATTATTAGTTTCAGTTCGCACAGAATCTCCATCATAATACAGCGGATCATTAGCCTGTGAACCGGTGCTGCGGCAGAAACCGAAGCCCATACCAAACTCCAGCCCCTTTACCGCCGGAATAGAAAACAGCACATGTGCCAGACGGCTTTCCAGTGAATCAAAAAATGGTTCGCCCAAACCAGCCGGCAAATTAAGCGCCATGCACTCAATACTGCCGCCAATAGAATCCTGACGCTCACGCGCTTCCAAAATCAGCGCCTGCATCTCTGCCCCACGTACATCGTCCAATACGGCAAATTCCTTCTGCCGCAGACTCATCAATAATTCAGTCTCTTCTCCCAATGGGTCAAACTTCCTGTCAAAAATCTCACCCACATTATTGATATGTGCCCCTATAACAATGCCATACCGAGCCAGAGCCTGCTTGGCAACAGCTCCCATAAAAACCAGCGGCGCAGTCAGTCGTCCGGAAAAATGCCCGCCGCCACGGTAATCATTGAAGCCTTTATATTTGATCTTACCGGAATAATCAGCATGCCCCGGTCTCATATTATCTTTTAGAATACTGTAATCCTTAGAATGACTATCGCTGTTAGGGATCAGCGCACACAAAGGTGTCCCCGTCGTCCGCCCTTCAAAAACACCACTCTGGATCAAAAAAGCGTCTTTTTCCTGACGCTGGGTCGAAAGCAGATTGCGGCCCGGAGCACGCCTTTCCATCTCGCGTTTAATAAAATCAATATCAATTCCCAGCCCCGGTGGCAACCCGTCAATCACAAGACCAATAGAAGCACCATGGGATTCGCCGAAAATCGTCATTTTTATTTTTCTGCCATAAACACCGCTCATATACTTTCACCCGTTCCCACAGTTTTGATCATTCCGCCTAAGGCTGTAAAATCCTGCCAAAATTCAGGATATGATTTTTGAACACATTCGCTGCCACTAATAATAACCGCCTTTTTGCAAACCAGACTCGCTACCGCTAAACTCATCGCGATGCGGTGATCGTTCCAGGAATCAACGCAGCCGCCCTGAAGACCTTCCGGCCGCCCCTTGATAATCAGCCCGTCAGACAGTTCTGTAACTGCGGCTCCCAGTTTATTCAATTCACTGGTCATCGCTGCCAGACGGTCACACTCTTTAATACGCAGCCGTCCTGCATTGATAATTTCAGTTGTACCTTCACTGACCGCTGCCAGTACCGTTAAGACAGGAATGATATCAGGACAGTCTGCCGCATCGATAACTACACCATTAGTCGACGCACTCAAGGCCGTATGATTACCTTCGGCATCACAGGTTATTTTTCCTCCCATCCGGTTGATAATATCCGTAACGACCATATCCCCCTGCAACGAGTCCCTGTTTAGTCCAGTACAGGTAATCTGCCTGCCCAGCGTGCCGGCTACAAGCCAGAACGCCGCCTGAGACCAGTCACCTTCCACCATGTTCCTGCCGCAGCGATACTTCTGACCGCCGCCGATATGATATTTATAATAATTTTCGTGTTCGATAACGATTCCGTATTTTGCCAGACACGACAAGGTCAGATCCACATAGCTCTGCGACTCCAGTGCAGAAGTAATTTTCAAAACAGAATCGCCTGCAAGCAGCGGCAAAGCAAACAGCAGACCGCTGATAAACTGCGAGCTGACATTACCGGGAAGCTCGTAATCGCCGCTTTTCAGCACACCGTTCACCGTCAAAGGCAAATACCCGTTAGAGGCAGTTGTATAAGACAGCCCCTGCCTGTCAAAAATATCATAATAAGCCTGCAGCGGACGCGTTACCAGCTTTCCGTGACCAGTAAATGTCAGCGGCTCACCGCACAATGCCCCCAGAGGGATCATAAACCTCAATGTCGAACCTGATTCTCCGCAATCGACAGTACTTTGCGAAACTCGTACATTACCACTGCCATTAATAGCCAAAGCTGTGCGTCCTGATCTTTCTGAAGGAACTTTTTGAAAACCGATCCCCAATGCAGTCAGACAGCGTAGAGTAGCTTCCATATCGTCAGACATACTGATATTATCAACAATACTGGTTCCCGCCGACAGTCCGGCACAGATAATTTCCCTGTGCCCCATGCTTTTAGATGACGGCACGCAAACACTGCCGTTGAGCTTTGCCGGTGTAATCTTCAATGTCGTCATGCGCTCTCCTATCCAATATAGGCAGGTATATCCTGCCAGTCTATTTTATGTAGGCGTCCGACGCCTATTTTTTCAATAATTACCAGGTTAATTTTTTTACCGCTCTTTTTTTTATCCAAAGCCATTGCCTGTAAAATTTCCTGAGCATCAAATACTGCAGTTACCGGCAAAGCAAACTTTTTCAGTACGCGCCTCAACTCCTCTGCAGTACCTGCTGCCGTAAGTCCCAGCTTCTCCGTTTGACGCGTCATTTGTACCATACCGATGCCAACGCCTTCACCGTGAGTATAAGTAGTAAAACCGCAGCATTTTTCAATAGCATGTCCGATAGTATGCCCAAAATTCAACAGCATACGTTCTCCTGTGTCAAATTCGTCTTTTTCAACGATCCGCGCCTTGATATTACAGCAGGTCTCAATAATACTGTCCGCTTGCTCCAGCAGCTCCTGATCACTTTTAACAGCAGCGATCTGAGCAAACAGACCGGCATCGCGAATACAGCCGTATTTGATCGCCTCAGCCAAACCATCATGCAAAAACCGCAGCGGTAAAGTTTTCAATAAATCCGGATCTATAAATACTGCTTTTGGCTGATAAAAGCTGCCTGCCAGATTTTTGCCTGACGGCAGGTCAATAGCCACCTTGCCTCCTACGCTGCTGTCGATCTGCGCTAAAAGCGAGGTCGGTACCTGAATAAAATCAATGCCGCGCAAAAAGGTAGCTGCCGCAAATCCGCCTAAATCGCCCGGCACACCACCGCCCAAAGTCAGGATCAAATCACTGCGCGTCAAGCCTGCCCGTGCCAGTTCGTCATAAACCTGACCCAGCACAGTTAAATTTTTACTTTGCTCACCGGCGGCAAAAACTATCCTCGTAACCTCAAACCCGCTGGCAGCCAGGCTGCGTTCCAGCCTCTCGCCATATAAGGGATCTACGTTGCTGTCGCTGATGATTGCCGCTTTTACCGCCTGAGAAAGCACTCTGGCCTTTGCCCCGATCTGATCCAGCAGCCCGGCTGCGATTTCAATATTATATGTTTTCTCACCTAACGCTACTGTAATCGTACGCATCAGTACAAATCCTTTCTTTTAACCGCAGCTTCCCGCATCATTTCCTGCAGGGCCTGCGCGTCGGCAGCTGTCAGCGCTTCGCGCCAGCGTTCCAACTGCTGGCTGAATGCAGCTAATTCCTGCAGAACGTTTTCCCGGTTCGCCAAAAACAAATCGCTCCATAAATACGGATTGATATCTGCGACCCTTGTTCCATCGCGAAAACTGCCGGCAATAAAATATTTCGTATTTTCATTATAAGAAGCACTGTTGATCAGCGCTACCGCTAAAGCATGAGGCAAATTACTGGTATAGGCGATAATGCGGTCATGCTCAACGGCATCAACCTGCACTACCTGCCCGCAGCCAATCGCGCCTGCAAAGCTGCTCAGCCATTCGATCGCCCCACTGCTGTTAAAAGCTGCCGGCACCACGATATAATTGGCACCGTCAAAAATCTCGGCCTGGGACATACCCAAACCGCTGCCTTGACGGCCGGCCATCGGATGCCCCGCAATAAATTCCATCCTTCCGGTAAGCAGTCGCTGCACGTCCTCAGGCAAGCTGCCTTTAATGCCTGTAGCATCGGTTATCAAAACATCACTCTGCAAAAAAGGCACCGCACTTTTTACAAAATCCAGCGTAGCTGCCGGATAAACCGAACAGATCACTACATCTGCCGCCTGCAGTCCTGGACCTGCCCCACAAAGAGCTTCGTCGATAACAGCCTGTTCCTGAGCCTGCCGCAGCACCTTGCCGTCAGTATCGACACCGATGATCTTCTTTACGCCCAGGCGCCTCAGCGCTTTGGCATAAGAACCGCCGATAAGTCCCATACCTACCACAGCAAAAGTAAGCTGCTGCCAATCCGTGCTTCTAAAACCACTTTCCACTACGTTCACCTCGTTAAACTTTCTCCATTCTACAATCCTACGATAATTTGAACGGCTTCTTGTTTTTTATCAAGCAAACAGCCGTTTTTAACATTATTATACTATATCCTACATCTCTCTGCCGATTATTTGCGCAATGCCCTTCAATTCACCCATCAGGTGTGCAAAGCGTTCCGGCTTCAGTGATTGTGCCCCGTCACACAGTGCATGCTCGGGATCGTTATGTACCTCAATGATCAATCCGTCTGCACCGGCTGCGATAGCAGCTTTGGCCATCGGTTCAACCATCCACCACATGCCGGAAGCATGGCTCGGATCAATGACGATCGGTAAATGGCTTAGTTTTTTTACTGCCGGGATCGCGCTCAGATCCAAAGTATTGCGGGTATAAGTTTCAAAGGTACGGATACCGCGTTCACACAAAATAACATTATCATTACCGCCGGCCATAATATACTCAGCCGACATGATCCATTCTTCTATCGTCGCTGATAAACCACGTTTCAGCAAAATTGGTTTATTTGTCTTGCCAAGCTCCTTCAAAAGCTCGAAATTCTGCATATTCCGGGCCCCTACCTGAATAACATCCACATCTTCCACGAAACGTTCGATTATATCAGCTGACATGATTTCGGTAACGATCGGCAGGCCAGTTTCCTGTTTAGCGATTTTTAAGAGCTCCAATCCCTTTTCTTTCAATCCCTGGAAAGAATACGGTGAAGTACGCGGCTTGAAAGCTCCGCCCCTCAGCATAGCGGCTCCGCCGAGCTTTACCGACTTAGCAACGGAAATGATCTGCTCTTCGGTCTCTACCGAGCATGGACCGGCCATAACGATGATTTTTTTGCCGCCGATCTTGATCCCGTTGACATACACTACGCTGTCTTCCGGATGGAACATCCTGTTTGCCCGTTTGAACGGCTCCTGCACGCGCATGACCTTTTCTACCCAATCGTTAACGCGCAGCAGATTGATATCTAAAGTACTGGTATCTCCGATAACGCCCAGGATCGTCATATTCACGCCGACGATCTCATTGATCTGGAAGCCGTTATTGATCAGTCCGTTTTTAATCTTCTCACATTCCTGCATCGGTGCGCCTGGTTTCATTACAATAATCATTTTTGTTCTCTCCTTTTAATTTATATGGTTAAATTTAATTATAACCTGTTATAGCTCACGTCCAACGGCTCCTGCTATGATCTTCAGATCCTGCATCAACCTGCCGAAGCGTTCAGGTTTCAGGGATTGAGCTCCGTCACATAACGCATGCTCAGGATCATTATGCACTTCAATGATCAGTCCGTCAGCACCTACGGCTACTGCTGCCTTAGCCAGCGGCTCTACCATCCACCACATACCAGCCGCGTGGCTGGGGTCAACCACCACCGGCAAATGACTGAGTTTTTTTACTGCCGGGATCGCGCTCAGATCCAAAGTGTTGCGAGTATAATTTTCAAAGGTTCGGATACCACGCTCGCATAAAATAACACTATCATTACCGCCGGCCATAATGTATTCAGCCGACATCAGCCACTCCTCTATCGTCGCAGACAAACCGCGTTTCAGCAAAATCGGTTTATCTGTCTTGCCCAGCTCCTTCAAAAGCTCGAAATTCTGCATATTGCGGGCGCCTACCTGAATCACATCCACATCTTCTACAAAACGTTCTATCTTATCTGCTGACATAATTTCTGTAATGATCGGCAGCCCGGTAACAGCTTTAGCCTCCTTTAATAAATCCAGTCCGATTTCCTGCAGTCCCTGGAAAGAGTATGGAGAAGTACGCGGCTTAAAAGCGCCGCCACGCAGGATCGCAGCGCCCATTTGCTTCACATCCTCCGCCACGCCGATAATCTGTTCCCGCGTCTCTACTGAACAAGGGCCTGCCATTACCGTGATCTGTTTGCCTCCCACCTTCACCCCGCATACATCTACGATACTGTCTTCCGGGTGAAACATCCTGTTAGCACGTTTATAAGGCTCCTGCACACGCATAACCTTGTCAATGCAGTCATATACTCTCAGCTGATTCATATCGAAGGCAGCCGTATCGCCTACTACACCGAACAGGGTAAAATTAGCACCGCGGCTTTCATGGATCTGAAAACCCTTACCTTCCATCAAGCTTTTTACTCTCAATTCCTCTTCTGCGGGAATCCCCGGTTTCATTACTATAATCATTTATCTCCACTCCTTAATTTCATTTTTATTTACACAAGATAATAAAAAAAATCAGGCCTCGTAAGAGAGCCTGATTAAAAATTCATCTTCTTATTTACAGCAGCATATCTCAGCTACGGTATCGGCATCTGTTTACGGTAATAGAATTATGCAGTTTTGAGCAAGTAAAATAACCAGCGCTAAAATAAAAATAGCCCCGGCTAAAGTCAAAAGCATATTCATTTACCCAATTAGTTCTCAAAACAGATTCCACGATCAACCCACCTAATTTAAATTTCTTGTGTAAAACTTAATTGTTGTTATTTTAGACCCGTATCAAAAAGGTGTCAAGCAAAAGCATAAAATTCATAAAAATTAATTTTTATGCACCGTCTATTGTAAACAATGTTACAACAAAATCAATGGAGCACACCGTTGATGCCACTTCCCAAAGTCATTACCCCGCCTATCAATACTACAAGCAGCGCAATGCGCTTAAATAAATGCTGATTGATACGGAAAAACATTTTTTCTCCCAGCCACCAGCCTAAAAGTACTGCCGGCAACACATACAGCGACAAAGCAATCAAATTTCCACCCTGAAATGTACCCGCAACAAAAAAACTGCCTAAAGTACAAAAACTGCCGATAGCAAAGATCCAGATCATATTGGCGCGCAGCAAATTTTTCTCCATATTCTCACTCAAAAAATATAAAGCGATCGGCGGCCCGCTGATACTGGTAGTCGCACTGAAAAAACCGCTTAAAAAACCAGCAGAAACACGTCCCAGCTTTTTATTTTTGACCTCAGGCACAAAATTTAATTCCATCAAAAGCGTTACAAGCAAAAGCGCTATCCCTAATAAAATCTTTAAATGATTAGCATCAGCCACTTTCAGCAGATACGCTCCGGGAATAATCCCCAACAGACTGCCGGCAGCTGTTATCAAAACTGTCGGCCACTCAAATTCTCCCCAGGTACGCCACATCATGATCACACGCACAATAACACCGGCGATAATAACAAATACAACTGTCTCTTTCGGCCCCATGACCATCGTTAATACAGGAGCTGCGATCAGCGCAAAGCCAAAACCAGTTACAGTACTGAAAAAAGTAGCAGCAAATAATATCAACGAAGCAACTGTCAAGACAAAATAATCCATGGTTTCTCTCCGCTCTTTTCTGAAATAGATATCTGCATTATAACACAAAAAAGAAGCCCCTACAAAACGGAGCTTCTTTCAGTCGTCTTATTTCAGCCATTGACGTATTATTTTTTTCAAAAGCCTTAGTTCAAACGGCTTGGCTATGTGTGCATTCATCCCCGCGGCCAGCGCCATTTTCACGTCTTCCGAAAAAGCATTCGCAGTAATGGCAATAATCGGAATCCGGACCGCATCACTGCGAGAAGCAGCTCTGATTGCTCTTGCCGCTTCATAGCCATTCATAGTTGGCATCTGGATATCCATAAAAATCAAATCATAATATCCTTCAGGCGCCGCCAGGAATTTTTCCAATGCTTCTGCACCATCACCAGCGGATTCACAAGTCAAGCCCAACAGCTTCAAAAACTCTAAAGCAATTTCGAGATTGATTGCATTATCCTCAACTACCAGTACCCGTTTACCGCTATAATCAATATCAGCAGCATTTTCGTTATCACCGGCAGGTTGTTCATACTCGACCGCAACTCCGTTCTGACGCTGCACCTTCAGACAAACAGAAGCAGTGATCTTACTGCCCTTACCAACACAGCTCTCAACATCGATCGACCCGTTCATCAGTTTTGCCAGGTTCAAACTGATCGTCATGCCCAGACCAGTTCCCTGTATTTTACTGACCCGAGAATCTTCTGCTCTTATAAACGGCTCAAAAATACGCTCGATAAAACTTTGTTCCATCCCAATGCCGTTATCTTCTACAATAAAATCAAAAACAGCCAGATCATGCGGTAACGGCTTAACAGTAACCGTCAGCTTTACCACACCTTCATCAGGCGTATATTTAACGGCATTGGACAACAGATTAAGTAATATCTGCTGCAGTCTCAGCGCGTCACCCAGCACAGTTATATTTTTCAGTGCCTCTGTTTCCACAATCAGCTGATGCCGTTTCTCCTCAACAGCAGGTTTAATGATATCTAATGCTTCCTCAACTTTTTCTTTTAATAAAAATGCTTCCGAGTTCAATTCTGTTTTGCCGCTTTCGATCTTCGACATATCCAGAACCTCATTCAACAGCTCCAGCATATGTTTGCCAGAAGTGACAATTTTTTTCAAATAATCATCTACATGATCTTTGTCGTCGCAATGTGCCGCTAAAGCCGCCAGCCCCATAATAGCATTCATCGGCGTTCTGATATCATGCGACATTTTTGAAAAGAATTCACTTTTGGCCTGATTGGCCTGTAAAGCCAGCTGATATGCGTCACTGATGATTTGTTTATTTGCTTCCTCCTGCATCGTGCGTTCATGGATATCGCGCATCGTCAAAAGCAGCCGTTCTTTTAATTTACCAAAATATGAAAGCTTAACTTCTTTATATCTGTACCCGTCTTTAGCGGATGAACGGAAATACAGCATAACAGCCTCTTCCTGCTCCAGGCACTTCAGCAAACTATCAATACTCCAGCTTTTTAAATGCTCACAATCTTCTTCACAAACAAACTCTTTTATAAATACCGGCAGCTGTTCATTAATGCTGCCACGCAGCGGCAAACCGTAATGAGCGCAATAACCGGCAAAACGCATCACATAATCACCACTGTTTAAATCACAGATGCAAACAGCATCATAGTCATGTTCTATCGTAAAATTATAAATAGACTGCAACTCGATTTTTTCAAGCTCCATTCCTTTTTGCTCGCTGATATCCTCAATGATACCAATGACAAAAGTCGGCTGCTGCTGATCATCCCATGACATAACAGTCATTGTTACCCGCACCCAGCACTGCTTGTTCTTGTCACAGAATGTGGAAGATGCAGTTTTAGCCCCATTATGAATAGCTTCGTACATCGCATAGCAATCTGCCTTACTTTCACCGCTCACAAAATCTTCCACAAAGCTTTCCGGAATATTCCTGTATTCCATACTACAGTTAAAATATTTACTGGTTCTTACCGGCATAACTTCCAGACGTTTTTGCGGATAATAATAAAAATGGAAAATTTTTGTTCCTTCCAGAACCTGGCGCAGCAGTTCCTGAGTACCCTTATCCTGCTCCAGCAATTCCTGATTAAGCAGCTCCATCTGCTTTCTGTTATCAATATCCAGAAAAACACTTTGAATAACACGTTCTCCGTCAATATTTTTGATATATTCACCGCTGCCAATGATCCAGCAATAAGTACCATCGGCCCTCAGCGCCCGATATTCAAAAGACTGTTTCCCCTTGCCCAGCAGTATCGCGTTCATGCTCTGATATACTCTATCACAGTCTTCCGGCGCAGCCAGATCTTCTATCCGCCAGGATTTACGCTTCCAGAATTCTTCTTTTTCATAACCAAAAATCCTGATAGCTTCCATATTGGCATTTTGAAAAACAATACTTCCGTCAGCCTGTGGCCTGTATTGAACGATACCGCACAATACGGACTGAAACAGCTCGTCATAATAATCACGTTTACGTACAACTTCTATCAGCTGCCTGCTCTTTTCGATATTGGCCTGTCTTAAGACCTCAACATCGCTGGCATTCTGATGATAACCGCGAATATAATAAGCATTATCGTCTTCTTTATATAACTTGCCGCTGCAGCGAATAAAAATTGTGCCCCACCATGGATGCTTCCAGCGATACTGAACCTCTACCAGCCTTTTGGTCGTCAGCATCTGTTCAATATATTTCTGCACTATTTCCAGATCTTCTGCAAGCACGCCTTGCGCAAAATGTTTATAATTATCTTCCAGCGATAAACTCTTCTGCAGCCCTAAAAGTTCTAACATTTTATCATCGGCATACAGACGCACGTCAGTATTATTTTTGTTTATTTCCAAAAGCCATAAACCAATATTACTGATTTCCAATATTTCCTGCATCCAGCTGGAACTGTAAAAAATATCTTCTTTTAAGCCGCTAGAGTCCATAATAGTTCCTCTTTCTATTTCAAACTTCTTATTGTCTACATTATACCTTACTCTTAAACAATTTCCAATATTTGTTCTTTAAGAAATGTTTTTTTAACATCTACAAATAACGCGCAAAAAAAAAGACTCTCGCCCAAACGAGAGTCTTTACTTATTTTTCGCTTTGCAGTCCTTTTTCAGTCAGCATAGTCCAGCCTTCTTCCTGCACGATCAGGCCATCCTTCATCAAATGCCCCAAAGCACGTTTGAAAGCTGCTTTACTGATACCAAATTTTTCCTTAATGATTTCCATCGGTGTAGTATCACAGTAAGGCATTTTACCATTCCGTTTATGTAAAAAATTTAAAATATCTTCCGCATCGGCGATCATAGCATTTTCTTTTTGCTGGCGTAAGGACAGATTTACCCTGCCATCCTCACGAATATAAGTGATGCGGGCCGTGATCTCCTGACCAAAATCCAAACGCCCGCCGGGAACTTCACTGCGATGCAGAAACGCCAAAAAGCGCTGATTAGTAAAAATGAAGAAGCCTTCCGGCAGGATATTATAGATAGTACCTGTCACGCTGTCGCCGACCTTGACACCAACAGCAGGTTTGGAAGCCTTCAGCATTTCTTCTTCCACCCGCATACTGACAGCAGGGCGTCCTGTTTTATCGCGATACAGCTTTATCCAGACCAGCTGACCCGGCGACACATGCCCTCGCATTTCGCTGTACGGCAAAAATACACCGCGTTCAGCGCCAATATCCACAAACCCGCCGTCCTTGGTCACACTTAAAACCTTAACGTAACCGATCTGCCCTTCGCGCATTTTCGGTAATTTCTGGCTCGCCGTCAAACGGCCATGCGGATCTTTATACAAATAGACTTTAACTTCATCGCCAACATTGACCGCTTCCGTCTGCTGCAGCTTATGCAGCAGGATATCATCAGAAGTATCGCCCGTACCAGCGTCAAGGAAAGCGCCCATTTCGCCCAGACGTGCCACTTTTAAAGTAACAACGTCACCCGCACGATATTTAAGCTGCTTTGCCATGTCTTTTTCATCAGTCATTTTTGCTCTCCACAAATTCTTCCGACGGAGCATCAGCCCACAGTTGTTCCAGATTATAGAACTCGCGTTCTTCTTCAATAAAGATATGCGCAACACAATTACCATAATCCAACAAAATCCAACGACCTTCAGCATAGCCTTCTTTGTGAGTAACAAAAATGCCTGCCTCCGCCAATTTATCTTCGATATTGTCAGCAATAGCTTTAACTAGAATATTATTTCCAGCGCTGGCAATAATAAAATAATCAGTTACAGGAGAAATGTTCTCCATATTCAGCAGCAAAATATCCTTTGCTTTTTTATCGCAGGCTGCCGCCGCGATCTTGTGTGCAATTTCTTTAGTAGTAAAATCCATCTTTTCGCCTCCTTTATTCTTGTTCATCTTCATCATCTTTCATATAGGGAATGCCGATTTCGTCCAAAGATTTTTGAACTTCCTCGCGTGATGTAGCCCAATAGCTGATACCTTCTGTATCGTCAAAATTACCATACAGCATACCCGACTTGACCTTTTCGTCACCAAACAGCTTAAAGCTGTTTGCAGCCTTGATCATCGTCAAAGTGTTCATATCGGTCTCCACATGTCTGTCAACAGTCGAAAACAGCGCCGGGATCTTAGTCACCGTATCGATATTGAAAATCTGTGCTGCCGCCGCTTTCATAAACTTCTGCTGCCTTTGCACGCGGCCAATATCACCCAGCTCATCTTTGCGGAAACGCACATATTCGCCTGCCCGCTTACCGTCCAGATGCTGATAGCCATGTTTAATATCAATAACAAGATCGGCGTAAGGATCTTCATAATACATATCCTTTTCCACATATAAATCAACGCCGCCGATCAGATCGATAACATCAATAAACGCACGCCAGTCCACTAAAACATAATAATGGATCGGTACCTGCAGCAGATTGGCTACAGTTTGCTTGGCCATCATCACACCGCCGTAAGCATAGGCTGCATTCAGCTTATCCCAACCAGCCCGGCCCGGAATCTGCACCTTGGTGTCACGCGGCAGCGAAAGCAGCGCAACCTTATTATCGCCGGGATCAAAGCTGGCCAGCATCATCGCGTCAGTTCGCTTTGGTTCATCCGGAGCAGCATCACTGTCACCGTCATCTATACCCAAAAGCAAAATATTGATGCGCTTGTTCAATTTTTCATTTTGGGTTATCTTGTCGCTGGCACCAACAACATCAACCTTCGGCGGATTGATAAAATTGTCATAGATCCAGACTGTTCCCCAAAAAGCTCCCGTCAGCAGTACCGCCAAAACCAACAGTACAAATACCAGCCTGCCCCAACGTAATTTACGTTTCTTGCGGACAGGCCTGATTTCTCTATTTTCTTCCACAGACATTGGCATCTCCTACAAATTCAATTTAAGCCTTTTAAACTTAGCCGCCAATTCGTTATACCCCTCTATGCAATGAGGGTGTACCAAAAGGTCATATTCCAGCAAATAACGTATCGTCTGCGCATAAGCCTTTATCATGGCCTGTTCCAGGTCAACCTTAGCCAGCCGGCGCATTTCCTCGATACCTGCAAAATCACGGGTCGGCTCCAGCAGATCAGCCAGATAGACAACCATCGCCATCTTGCTCATGCCTGCCGCACCAGTAGTATGAAAACGGATAGCATCCAAAATTTCCTGATCGGTAACGCCGTATTTTTCCCGGGCGTAATATACGCCCAGTTTGGCATGCAGTAAAATAGGCTGATTCCTTTCGACATCATCCATTGGTAAACCCAAAGCAATTGTATGCATCAAAAGATCACGCGTAGGTATCTCACGCCCGCAATCGTGCAGTAATGCCCCCACGCCAACCTTTTCCTTATCCAGTCCGTAAACAGCTGCCAGTTCAAGAGCAGTATCGTATACAGCCAAAGAATGTTTAAAACGCTTATGAGGCAAAGATGCTTTAAGAAGTTTTTTCATTTCTGTGATATCCAGCATGATAACAACTCCTCTCACTACCATTAAGACTGGTAGAGATGCTCCTCTAAAATATACTTTTCTACACTTTCCGGCACCAGACCCTTAATAGAAAGTCCTCGTCTGACACGTTCACGAATGCCAGTCGAAGAAATATCTACTTCAGGAGTATCCAAAAGTATAATTTTATTCTTAGCAGGCTCGCCAAAAAATTCGCAAACCTTGTCAATAGTCTGCCCATAACCGGGCCTGTCAGCAGCTATAAAAGTCACTTCTGCCAGCAATTCCCTGATGCGGTGCCAGGTGTTCAGCATCGGCACAGCGTCGGCACCAATAATAAAATACAGCTCATATTCTGGATAGCGGGCCTTTAGCTCCATAACCGTATCATAAGTATAGGAAACTCCGCTGCGCTGCAATTCAATATCAGTAACTTCAAAATAAGGATAAGGCTCCGTTGCCAGCTCCGTCATCCGATAACGGTCAGCAGCAGGTGCAAACTCCAGACCAACCTTATGCGGCGCAATAAACGCAGGAACAAAAATTATTTTTTCCAAGCCCAAATGCTCGTAAATAAACTTGGCCGTCTGCAGATGCCCCAAATGAACAGGATCAAAAGTGCCGCCCATAATGCCAAGCTTTTTGCTCTTCACTCGTTTACCCACCTTCCTTATTATCACTATATTATACCAAAAACAGTCAAGCTTGCACAACTATATTAGACATTTTACAAAAAGGAAATTTTTTAATGCTATAATCTAAATTTTTTTCGAACGATATTGACAAAGATATAGCCTAATGTGGTATCCTAATAGTTAGCAAGCGCTAACTATTAGGAGGCTTATATGAAAAAATTTGTATTAGCATTTTTTGTCTTACTTTTAGCCTTAACAGGCTATTTTTTATTTGCTCAAAGCGAATCAAAATTGAGCGGTCCAGGAACATTAACCGTTACCGACAGTATCGGAAAAACAGTTGTCATGCCGGAACACCCACAAAGAATAATATTTTTAAACCCCTCCAATCTAGAAATTTACACTGCTATCGGAGGAAAGGCGGCTGGAAAAGCCACCAGCGATTCCTATCCTGAAGACATAAAAGAACAAATCAAAGATATTCCCGATGTTGGAGCTATTTATGCCCCTCACGTCGAAAAAATAATGTCACTAAAGCCTGATCTCGTTATCGGCACTAACGTTCCATTTAACGTTTTGCTCATTGAACCATTCAAAAAAATCGGCGTTCCTGTTTACATCAACAGCATCACATCTTACGAAAATGTTTTAGATACCATTTCTTTTTACGGTCAAATAGCAGGCCGTGAACAGCAAGCGCAAATCAAACGCGAAGAAATAGAAAAAAATTACTCAGCGCTTGTAAAAGATGCAGCTCCTGCTTCTGGTCCTAAAACAATGATCATCTTCGGTTCATCAGACAGCTTCAACATGGCTACATCTCAAAGCTTCAGCGGCGATCTTCTAAAACGCCTCGGTGGTCGTAACATCGCCGATGCCGCACCAGTCAAAAATTCAGCCTACGCACCTCTGAGCCTGGAATATATCGGCAAAGAAAATCCCGATCTTATCCTGATCATCACCATGGATCAGGGAACAGAAATTATTAAAAAACTTAGAAACGACATGCAAAACAATGTTCTATGGCACGATATCAATGCCGTAAAAAAAGGCCACGTCTATGAACTGCCGTCAAACTTATTCCTGGTAAATCCAGGCACGCACACTATCGACGCTATGAAAATCATGAAGCAATATCTTGATAAAGCAGGTGGCAGCAATTGAACCCGATCAGCCTCGAAAAAAGAAATAAACTACGTATAATAATTTTCTGTGCTTTAGGCATATTTTTACTCCTCTCTTTCTTTATAAGTATTTCCTGCGGCGCTATAACGATCTCCTATACTGATATATATACTGCACTTACAGGAGGCGGCACTGCTGATACTACCCGTATCGTCAACGTACTGCGTCTGCCGCGCACACTGGTCACAGCATTGACAGGGGCCAACCTGGCGCTTGCAGGCTGTATCCTGCAGGGCGTATTGCGCAACCCTCTGGCTGACCCCGGTATCATCGGTGTCAGTGCCGGAGCCGGGCTGTTTGCTATGTTCCTGATGATTTTAGCCCCCGAAGCAATGAACCTTGTACCTGCCGCCGCTTTTATCGGCGCTGTTTTATCTACTGGCCTGGTATTTTTCCTTGCCTGGGAAAAAGGCATCAATCCACTGCGTATGATTTTAGCCGGCGTAGCCATCGCCGCTTTTTTCGGTGGTGGTATGACTGCTTTGAGCGTATTTTATTCAGAACGTATACAGGGTACAGTCATGTGGATGGCAGGCGGATTTCAAGGCCGCAGCTGGAGCCATGTCGAAATGATCCTGCCTTATAGTTTTATAGGTATTCTGGGAACACTTCTATGTGCAAGGCAGCTTAATGCCCTGCAGCTAGGCGAAGAAGTTGCAAAAAGCCTTGGTATTCGTGTTGTACGTATCCGCACTCTGCTGATCATTCTTTCGGCTTTGCTGGCAGCATCAGCAGTCAGCGTAGCCGGTATGCTCGGTTTTGTCGGACTGATAGTCCCGCACATCATGCGTCTCATAGTTGGCTCTGACCATGAATATCTGCTGCCATGCTCGGCAATCAGCGGCGCAGTTATCGTAACCCTGGCAGATACTGCCGCACGCACCCTGTTCACTCCGCTGGAAGTACCGGTAGGTATTTTTATGTCATTCCTGGGCGCACCCTTTTTCCTGTATCTATTAAAACGGAGGATGAGAAAATGAATACCGCGGCAGCCACACTAAAAGCACAAAATATTACTCTGCAATATGGATCTCATAAAATAATCGATGATCTGAATATCAGCTTTCCCAAACCCGAGATCGTATCTATCATCGGCCCCAACGGCAGTGGTAAATCCACCCTGTTAAAAGCACTCTGCCGGCTGCTCACGCCATATGCAGGTACAGTTTATCTGAATGGCAGCGATATTAACGCTATGAACACCGAAAGCGTAGCGCAGATAATTTCTGTACTGCCGCAATCCTCTCACGCTCCTTCCGACATAACTGTAGAAGAACTGATACGATATGGCCGTCTGCCCTACCAGAAATTCTTTGATTCACTAAAGAAAGAAGACCTTGCCGCAGTAGAAGAAGCGATAAAAATCACAGAACTGGATAAGTTCCGCAGCCGCTCTATCAATACACTTTCAGGCGGCGAACGCCAAAGAGCCTGGCTGGCAATGGCACTGGCCCAACAGCCGCAGATCCTGCTTTTAGATGAACCTACTACCTATTTAGACGTACACCATCAGCTGGAATTGATGGAATTAGTAGTAAGGCTGCATTACGAAAAACAGTTAACAGTCATTATGGTACTGCATGACCTTAACCATGCAGCTCGTTACAGCCAGCGTTTAGTCGCTGTCAAAAACGGCCAAATAGTTGCAGACGGGCAAGTAAGTGAAGTTTTTACCGAGCCAGTCATCGAACATCTTTATGACGTAAAAGCTCTGATCACCACTCTGCAAAAGGACGAAAACTGTTATCCTGTCTGCTTCCCCTACACCGTTTCGTAAAAATTACAAATAAAGTTAGCTAAAGCTAACTTTATTATTGACAAAATTGTGAAGTTATGTAATAATCAACGTGGTTAGCGATTGCTAACCACGTTTTTGTTTATGGGGCCAATTTATAAATACCTCATAGCAAATAAATATATTTCCATACGTAAGGGAGTGTAATGAGATGGGTAGTTTTAAGAAAAACAGGGAGGTATTATTAGCCCTATGTCTATGCAGCGCACTCGTCAATAATGGCTACGCTGCGGAAACAAGCAAAAGTCAGAACGACTTAGAAAAATACGTTCTGGACGAATATGTTGTAACAGCCACCAAAACAGCATTATCTGAAAAGAAAGTTCCAATGGCAACAGAAGTCATCACCCAGGAAAAAATCAAAAATCTTGGCGCCTACAGTGTCCGTGATGCTTTAAGAATGTCTATTGGTCTTGACGTTCAGGAAACCGGAATGACCGGTAATGTTGTTCAAATCAGAGGCATGAATAATTCCCACGCTTTGATTTTGATCGACGGCAGACGGATGGCAGGTGAAAACACCAGTGTTACAGCTAACGTATACGAACTGAGCCGTATCAATATCAACGACGTGGAACGTATAGAAATAGTTCGCGGCCCCGGCAGCGCACTATACGGCAGCGACGCTATGGGCGGTGTCATCAACATTATCACTAAAAAAGCAACCGATCCCAGCGCGAGCATCGGCGTATATACAGGTTCCAAAGAAATGGGAACCAATATGACCTACGCTTCAGGAAAACAAGGAAATCTTAGCTTTAAAATTAGTGGTAATCTTGAAGATATCCGCAAACAAGTATCAAAGTCAGATGGCGTCAGCACAAACATGTACGGTCCACGACGCTACCTTAACCTTTCTGCAAACTACGACCTTGGCAAAAACAGAGGCCTCGACTTTGACGCCTCTTTTATGAAAGAACAGTTTACAGCCTTTGATTCCAGCAATATCGAATGGTATAACAATAATCGTTCTGATTACAGCATAAATTATTACGGTAAAGATGACAAAAACAATTATAATATCAGGGCTTACTATAATACATTAAAAAAGGCAAACCAAAAACGTCCCAGTTCTAACTGGAATGGCATCGACTGGACAGACTGGGATCGCAGCGAATACAACACTTTAGTTATCGAAGGAAAAAATTCTTCTAAATTGACAGATCAGCATACCTTGACATACGGCGCAGAATACAGCAATCTTGGTAATAAAGGAACTCGTCTAGGCGCCGGCGGGGACAAAGTTTACCAAGATACGCTCTACGGAATAAGCAAATATGGTTCCGAGAAAAATCTGGAAACCTATTCAGCTTATATCCAGGACGAATGGCAAATCAACGACCGTTTCTTTGTGGTTCCTTCCATCCGTTTTGATAACCACAGCAGCTTCGGAAGCCATGTTTCCCCTAAAATAGGCAGCACTTATAATTTAAGCGACAACAGCCGTTTAAAAATCAACTACGGTAAAGGTTATCGCGCGCCAAGCATTGCCGAGCTCTATTATTCAATGGATCGAACCATGGGATCTATGCGCGTCCAGGTTTTGGGCAACCCTGATCTGGAACCAGAAGAATCGACTTCTTTTGACATCAGTATCGAAGGCGAAAAAGGCAAAGCTTTTACTAAACTCGGATATTTCCATAACAACGTAAAAAACCTTATTGAAAGCGGCTCTATGCAAACTATCATTGTTCCCGGTATGCCGCCTTCAATAATTATGAGAACACAATACGAAAACATTTCTGAAGCAGAGATCGACGGTATTGAAGGGGAAGTTGGTTACAGTTTTAATAATAACTGGCAAGTTAAAGCAACCTATACTTATTTAGACGCCCGTGACAAATCAGATAACAGCTTTTTAAACGGACGCGCAAAACACAACGGTACAGTACAATTAGTTTACAGCGACAATAAACCAAATCCATTAACAGCAACCTTGTGGAGCCAGTGGTATGTAGACTATTTATCCAGAACCACCAATAACAGCATAACTTACGATAACGAATATACCTATAACACTCTTAATTTTATCGTCAACAAACAGTTTACTAAAAACTTCCGAGCCTATGCCGGCGTCGATAATATTTTTGATAAAACCTTCAATATTGACGATAATCATGCTTACGATATTGATGGCCGTACCTGGCGTCTTGGCGCTGAATGGACATTCTAATCAGAAGATACCTATTTAATACTTCATTGGATACTCTAACTATTTTCAACTTTTATAACTGCTTAACAAATAAGAACAGCTGACCCTAAAATAAAGGTCAGCTGTTTTTTACATTCACCAACAAAATCTCCCGCATCTATAAACAATCTATCTGTTATCAAAACATGCAACTTTTAACGCTTCTTACCAAAAATCTGCAGCAGCCGTAAAAACAGGTTAATAAAATCAAGATACAAAGTCAAAGCACCCAGCACCGCAAATTTAGCAATACTGCTTTCATCGTCATCTATGCTGTGAGCTATTTTTTTAAGCTTTTGCATATCGTAAGCAGTAAGGCCAACAAAGATAACGATCCCCACATAAGTAAGAATCCACATCATAGTGTCATTTTTCAAAAACATATTGACGACCGAAGCGATGATCAGACCAATCAAAAGCATAAACAAGATACTGCCCATTTTGCTTAAATCCTTTTTAGTGACATAACCAAAAAGAGCGGTGGCGCCAAAAGTACCAGCAGTTATCCCAAAAGTAGTAGCAATGGACTCCTGCGTATACATAAGAAAAATTGCCGACAGTGTAACGCCAGTTACAGCTGAATAAACAAAAAACAGAAAGCTGGCCATACTCGCACTCAGCGAATTGATTTTGCTGCTGATGATCATAACCAACACGATCGGCGCAAACAAAAACGCATAAAACGTTATTTGACTGCCAAAGATCAGATTTAACAACGCCGGAGAATGTGCCGTATAATAGGCGACTATCCCCGTTGATAAAAGTCCAAAAAACATCCACCCATAAACCTGGGCAAAAAAGCTTTGTACAATACTTGTACGCTTAACTGATTCCACATATGATTGATTTTCCATAAATTTACCCTCCTTAAAATACTAATTATATAATACTAAAAATACTCCACTTTTCCAAATTTAGTTAATTGCAAAAAAACATACATTGATTAACCAAAGCACTGATTTCTTTCCCAATAATTTTATTGGAACTAACTGTGCTGTTCTTATGTGTAGTGCCATTTTCTTTTAGTTCGCCGATTCTTATTGCAATTCCAATATCAAAAGACTCCCACTACAAATACTGCAACTAAATAAATTATCCTAAGAAGAACAATAAATTCTGCTAATTTTAGATTCCTCAGTAGACAAATTTATTGTATCGCCAGCCTTAAAGCTCATTGTACAATCACTATTTTGAACAACTTGCACATTTTTATCTACTTTAGATTTTTCTAAAGCGTCTATATACTCTCTATCTTGAGCGGCTATTACCTCTTGCGACGTTTTTCCTCCCTGTGCTGCTAATTCAGCCTCTAGTTCATCATTATTCTTCGTCCCACTAGCCGCTGTACTTGAACCTGCCTGTGCATTGCCTGCCACTACATCCGATACTACTGCACCTAATGCGGCACTTAACCATTGATGCAACGCCGGATCGTCTCCGGCAATTTTTTTCAGCTCATCGCTCAATAGCAAATATCATTATTATATTTTTTCAAATAGCCATAATATATAACAACAACATTAATATATCCAAAAAATATAATGTGTTCATAGATGTTTTTATCAAATTATAATTTCTTGTAATTTTATCATTCACTTCACCATTCTCAATTTTCAATAATAATACTGTTTTCAATCCATAGAAAAAGAAGGTTGGACCTATTGGCCATAAAAGACCAAAATAAGCAATAAATTTCACATAGCCAAGAAATTCTAATACACATCCCATTATAAAAAATGAAAGCAAAAACATTCCAATACAAAAATTCCATAAATATTTTTTGCTATAGTAATATTTATTATCTAAATAACTAAAAAATATATCACTAAATACACAAAGCAATATCAAACTCGCAGTCGCCTGCATATGATTAGTTGATAACAAATCGAAATAACTAGCTCCATAAAAAGCTACTATAATTAAAAATAATATATATATATACATCATTTAATTCCTTTCTGTACATCAGATGTTGCCAAATTATCCTTTATTGCATTACTTACTGCATCACCTAATACTCCACCAGCCGCCTGAACCCCTACATATGTACCATATACTATCAACACTGGATTATTTTTATCTAATTTGCTCGCATTTATTCCACCAGCAACTCCTGCTATAAAATTTCCAGTTGTATATCCAGCCACATCGCTAACTACAGCGATACCAAAATCTTTACCACTATATTTTTGGGAATCATCATAAACTGCAACAATTACATTAAATTTGCCTGTTGGACTTTTTATTCCTGTACCAGCAGATAAAACCGAATCAGATATAGCAATTGCTGTATTTATAACTACTGACGATTGATTGAATACTGAAGACAAAGTTGTCGTCTCACCTGGTTTAAAGCTTATTGTACCATCACTATTTTGAACAACTTGTACATTTTTATCTACTTTAGATTTTTCTAAAGCGTCTATATACTCTCTATCTTGAGCGGCTATTACCTCTTGCGACGTTTTTCCTCCCTGTGCTGCTAATTCAGCCTCTAGTTCATCATTATTCTTCGTCCCACTAGCCGCTGTACTTGAACCTGCCTGTGCATTGCCTGCCACTACATCCGATACTACTGCACCTAATGCGGCACTTAACCATTGATGCAACGCCGGATCGTCTCCGGCAATCTTTTTCAGTTCATCACTCATCAGTTTATTAACAGCTGCACCGCTGGCTCCCGCAAGGAAGCCGCTGCCTGTCAGTTCGCCCATAATGCCACCAACAAGCGCATGCAGGGCTGCTTTTTGTTCTGGCGTGCCATCAATATTATGTACTACATTATACGCCAATTCGCCAAACAAAGCCGCCATTTCTTTTCGCTCGGCTAATGTCTATTTATCAAAAATCTGTTCCAGCTAGTTCAGCGTGTTTTTGGTTCCCTTAACGTATAAATGAGACTGATTTTAACAGTCTCATTTATCAAAAGATTGGTTATTCCACTCCTCCCACATATACCAATAATTTTACAAGGAAATAAACAAAGAAGCTTGTTTTTCACTTTAAATATAAGTTGAACAGAAGTGTATTACTAAATAAATTATTCTTAATATAATTAAAAATATTGCAAATCTTACGTTTTTGTAAAAGATTGTTTTTTTAGCATTTTCCGATAACAACTTTATTCCAATTAACGTTATTATCAATAATACAACATATCCTAAAACATCAAATATTTCTTCAATCAAGCGGAACACCACCATTCTTGAAAGTTTCTATTCTCGACCAAAGTTTATCCACTGATGTTTCAACCAAACCACCGGCTACTATACCAACAACAAATCCTGCTGGTCCAGCAATCATTCCTGCTGTTGATGTGCCAGCATATTCACTAACACCAAACTTAGTAATTTCTTTACCCCAATCAACATTATCTCCATTTTCATAAGCTGTACTTAATTTTATTAATAAACTCCCCCCTGATGCTATTGGAACCTCTTTCAAAACAGAAGAAACCATTTTCCCTCCGCTCTTATAATATACTTTAAAAGCGCTATTGCTTCCTGGATAAGACTCTATTCTCACATAGTTAGGAAATTCTTTCGACAACATTTTTTCAAACGCTTTATTTCCAGCATTTGTAACAGTGCTTCCAAATATTGCACTTGTAACATCATTAAAAGTTATTTCATAGGGATTATCAAAATTTTGTTCTTTTCCATCGTCTACTTCGGTTTCTGTTTTTGGTAAATGACCTAAAGCAGTAGCCAGCTCTTGATCCAAGTCATTATTCTTCGTCCCACTAGCCGCTGCACTTGAACCAGCCTGTGCATTGCCTGCCACTACATCCGATACTACCGCACCTAATGCGGCACTTAACCATTGATGCAGCGCCGGATCGTCTCCGGCAACCTTTTTCAGTTCATCACTCAATAGTTTATTAACAACTGCACCGCTGGCTCCCGCAAGGAAGCCACTGCCTGTCAGTTCACTCATAATTCCACCTACAAGAGCATGTAAAGCTGCTTTTTGTTCAGGCGTACCATCAATATTATGTACTACATTATACGCCAATTCGCCAAACAAAGCCGCCATTTCTTTCCGCTCGGCTACGGTTTGCTTGTCAAATATCTGCTCCAGCTTGTTCAGCGTATTTTTAGTGTCGCGGTTCAAATCTTCGATATTTTGTTTTTGATTTTCTTTGTCTTTTATTTCAATAGTACCCTGCGCTACACCTGCTTTAGTCGTGCTTTCGTCTTCGCCTTTAGCTGGCATGCCTATATTAGGCGTTACTCCTTTTTCGTTGTCTTTTGCACCGTTGTTGATATTGACGTTTATCCCAACGTCTTTACTGCTGTATTCAGCTTTATTATCTACATCTTCCCATGTCAGTGTACCTGTAGTAAGTTTGTTTTTATCAGGCGTTGCGTCGCTGTCGATAACGCCGCCTTTCAGGTCGGTATTTTTATCGACGGTGATATTGAAGCCGCCTTCGCCTGCATAAATGCCGCTTTGGTCGGTGACACTGTTGTAATCGGATTTAGTTGTGCCGCTGCTGGCCCCGCCGCTGATACCTGCACCTGTAGCGTAGTTGATATTGACGTTTAAGCCGCCGGAAGTATATTTTTCATCATATTTCTGGCTATCCTGCTGGCTTTCGATATTCAAATTGCCGCCTACATGTATCTCCACACTGCCACCACTGACTTTGCTGCCACTGATATTGGTATCTTTGCCGCTTTCTACTGTCAGCTTGTCATTGGCAGTAACTGTGCTGTTCGTATGTGTAGTGCCGTTTTCTTTTACTTCGCCTTTATACTTGGAATATCCAGCATTAATATCGCTGATTCCAGACGTGTTGATACTGACCCCTATACTGCCGCTGCTGGCTTTGGAGTCGGAACTGGACGTATTTGTATTTTTTGCAGAAGTAATATTGACATCACCTTTGGCAGCAAGACTGACATCTTCGCCGCTGATATCACTGCCTTTGATGTTGATATCTTTTTCAGTTGTAGTGATGTTGACATTGCCGCCCGATTTGACTGTGCTGCCCTGAACAATAGTTGTACTACTGCTGGATTCAGTTTTTGACTTTTGGCTGCCGATGCTGACGTTTAAAGTAAAATTAAAACGAAAAAATATTATAAGCGTTTTTCCAAATAACCATAATGTATAGCAGTAACATTAATATATCTAAGACGTAAAAAGTTTTTAAAGAGTCATTAAATAGTTTGTATCTTTTTAGGATTTTCTCATCACTTTTCTCTGATAATATTTTTAAATGCATAAGCCGTCGTAATCCATAAAGATAAAGTGTTGGTGCAATAGCCCACAAAAAGCCAAAATAGCCAATAAATTTAATATAACCAAGAAAATCCAAAACACTCCCAAAACTATAAATAATTAATAAAAACATACCTAGCGAAAAATTCCATAAATATTTTTTGTCATAGTAATACTTCTTTTCTAAATTTTCCAAAAACATTTTTAGAAATGTTAAACAAAACAATACCATCATTCCTGACAATATGTATTCCAATGGCAATACTTTATAAAAACTCGTACAAAATAATGTTACTATACTAATGAACAATACATAAGACCACATTTATTTTGCTCCTCAAATTATATTTATTAAGGGTTTAAAGATCCCCCATTTAATCTATTAATCTTTTCTATATCAGGTGTTGCCAAGATATCTTTTAGCGCATTACTTGCCGCATCACCTAATACACCGCCTGTTGCCTGAATACCCACATGCGTACCATATATTATTAGTACCGGATTATTTTTATCGGCTTTGCTAGCCACATACCCTCCATAAGTACCACCAAAAATATTACCTGCTGTATACCCAGCTATATCACTCACAACAGCTATACCAAAATCTACACCGCTATAAGTTTTGGAATCATCATAAACTGCAATTACAACATTAAATTTACCAGTAGGACTTTTTATTCCTGTTCCAGTAGATAAAACTGAATCAGATATAGCAATTGCTGTGTTGATAACTGCTGACGATTGGTTAAACACTTTAGACAAATTTATTGTATCGCCAGCCTTAAAGCTTATTGTACCATCACTATTTTGAACAACTTGTACATTTTTATCTACTTTAGATTTTTCCAAAGCATCTATATACTCTCTGTCTTGAGCGGCTATTACTTCTTGCGCAGTTTTCCCTGCCTGTGCTGCTTTTTCAGCCTCGAGTTCATCATTATTCTTCGTCCCACTAGCCGCTGTACTTGAACCGGCTTGTGCATTGCCTGCCACTACATCCGATACTACTGCACCTAATGCCGCACTTAACCATTGATGCAGCGCCGGATCATCTCCGGCAATCTTTTTCAGTTCATCGCTCAACAGTTTGTTTACTGCCGCACCGCTGGCTCCCGCAAGGAAGCCGCTGCCTGTCAGTTCGCCCATAATACCACCAACAAGCGCATGCAGAGCTGCTTTTTGTTCTGGCGTGCCATCAATATTATGTACTACATTATACGCTAATTCGCCAAACAAAGCCGCCATTTCTTTTCGTTCCGCTACGGTTTGCTTGTCGAATATCTGCTCTAGCTTGTTCAGCGTATTTTTGGTATCACGGTTCAAATCTTCGATATTCTGTTTCTGATTTTCTTTGTCTGTTATTTCAATAGTTCCTTGTGCTACTCCTGCTTGGGTCGTGCTTTCATTTTCGCCCTGAGCAGGCATACCTATATTAGGCGTTACGCCTTTTTCGTTGTCTTTGGCACCGTTGTTGATATTGACATTGATCCCGGCATCCTTGCTTTCGTATTCAGCTTTATTATCCACATCTTCCCACGTCAGCGTACCTGTTGTCAGTTTGTTTTTATCAGGCGTTGCGTCGCTGTCGATAACGCCGCCTTTCAGGTCGGTATTTTTATCGACTGTAATATCAAAACCGCCTGCGCCGGCATAGATACCGCTCTGGTCGGTGACACTGTTGTAATCGGACTTGGTTGTGCCGCTGCTGGCCCCGCCGCTGATGCCTACACCTGTAGCATAGTTGATATTGACGTTTAAGCCTCCGGAAGTATATTTTTCATCATATTTCTGGCTGTCCTGTTGGCTTTCGATATTCAAATCACCGCCAACATGCATCTCCACACTGTCACCACTGACTTTGCTGCCACTGATATTGGTATCTTTGCCGCTGTCTACGGTCAGCTTGTCATTGGCGGTAACTATGCTGTTCGTATGGGTTGTGCCGTTTTCTTTTACTTCGCCTTTATATTTGGAATAACCGGCATTAATATCGCTGATTCCAGACGTGTTGATACTGACCCCTATACTGCTGCTGCTGGATTTGGAGTCTGAACTAGACGTATTTGTATTTTTGCCGGATGTAATATTGACATCGCCTTTGGCTGCAAGATTTACATCTTCGCCGCTGACATTACTGCCTTTGATGTTGATATCTTTTTCAGTTGCGTTGATGTTGACATTACCGTCGGCTTTGACTGTGCTGCCCTGAACAATAGTTGTACTGCTGCTGGATTCAGTTTTTAACTTTTGACTGCCGATGCTGATATTAAGGCTAAAATCATCAGCATTAAAGCCATCTTTTAACCCGTCTTGCGTTTGATTTAAAACGCTGTCTTGTCCATTTTTGGTCAGGTCGCTTACTTCTTTACCAACGATCAGCGCTTGCAGGCGGTCGTCTTTAACGCTGTCTGCTTTTTTGATGGTATCATGTACGCTTTCTGCTACTGATAACACTGGTGTGCCCAAGGACACAGTGATGCCTGTCTTTTTATATTCGTGTTTTTCCTGCGAGTTATAGGTATTGTCGGCGCTTTCGATAGTGACGTTTTGCCCGGTCAGGTTGATGTCTTTGCCTGCCAGTACATCGCTGGCGCTGACGTTGATATCTTTGCCTGCTTCGACGTTGACGTTGCCGCTGATGCTGCCTACGGTACTGCCTACCTGTTCGACGTTTTGGTTGTCGTACTGGTCTTTGCGTTTTTCGCTGCCGATGGTAAAGCCCAGTCCGCCGCCTGACAGCAGTCCCGATTTTTTGACTTGTTTTTTATAGGTCGAAGACGAGGTATCTTCGGCTGCTGTGATGTTGACATTACCGCCGGCTGTGATGTTGACGTCGTTATCGGCAACGACGTTAGAAGCCGTGATAGTAGTGTTTTTGCCGCTGGTCAGGTCGACTGTGCCGCCGCTGATATTGCTGCCTATATTGTAGTCTGCAGCTTTGGCGTCATAGATATCGGTTGTTTTACTGGAGAGGAAACCGATTTTTTTCTTGTGTTCTTCAAATATACTTTCGTGATGTTCCGTCATGGTATTCAGATTGACCGAACCTGCTGCATCGGCACTAATTTTGCCCTGTTCGCTGGCAATATTACTGGAGGTGATATTGATATCGCGGCCGCTTTGCAGGCTGATATCCTTGCCGGCAGACATACTGCTGCCCTGCACAGTTTCGTCATCTGTCATGACGCGGTTGTAGTAGAAACCGCCGCGGTGCCCAATTTCGGCATCCTCCATTTTACGGTCTTTGACGGCCTTAAGCTCTATGCTGCCGCCGGCTTCAGCTGTGATGCTGTCCGTTGCCGTTACATGCGAGCCTGTTAAAGCAAGATCGCCTCCCGCCTGAAGCTGCACGTTTTTGCCGCCGACAAGGGCGCTGTTATTGTTGACGTTGATACGTTTATCCCGATCAGTACCAACTACGGCGACACGGTCTCCGGTAGCGATGCTGCTGATATCGATTTTATTGCCGGCTGTGATGGATGTATTGCCATCTGCCGCCGTTACCGAGCCTTTCAGTTCAACGTTTTGACCTGCTTTAAGATTTAAATCTCTGCTGGCCGTAATGCTGCCGACCTGATCAACAGTTACCTGGTGCAGTTCACGGTACTGTACGTCACTGGTCGTAGTTTCGTTGATAATGTTGTTGCCGGCTTCCAGGCTGATATTGGTGCCGCTGATAGTACCTCCGGCATTGATAATATCCTGTTTGCCTGTCAGCGCAAGCTCCTTCCCTGCTTTGATAGTGCCGCCCATGTTATTGATGCTGCCTGCGGTAATATCACTGTTGTCAGAAGCAACAATGCTGCCTGTATTAGTAAGTGTATCACCTGTTACCAGATGGATATTGCCGCCGGCCAGTAATGCGCCGTCAGGTTTAAGCTCGCCTTTACGAACAGAAGCCAGATAAACGACTGGTACCAGTACATTTTGTCCGTTGACTTCCTGTTCTACCATCCAGACGATGTCGGTCGTTAGATTGGCCATTTGTTCGGCTGTCAGCGCTACACCTACCGTCAGGTCAAATTTATCGGCTGCTATAGCAGCATTGTTCATCAGCTCTTTAAATTGTTCTTCGTCGCTGTTAAAGCCTGCCAGATACTGTTTTCCTGTCAGGTTCAATATCTGATCGCGAATCAGCTGCTGTTCAGTAAAGCCATCACCTAGGCGTTTCATGACCTTTTGCGGGTCGCGGCTGATGCGTTCGAACAGATAGTCGCTGGAAAGGAAATTTTTATAATTGGTAAATCTTGGGTCCATTTCAATAAGATAGTCAGCAGTAGGGTCGGCCGGTTTTAGAAGCGGATTTTTAGAAGTGAGGTCACTGATTTGTGGCACACTGATAGACGGCTCGATTCCTGCCGGATTCTGGGCCGTTGGCGTATAGGTGACTGTTAAGTCTTCGTATTGGGCATCAATAGTGCGATTGACAGTAGTGGTGCCTACAGTAGTAGTATTGTTGCCGCCTGCCGAAATAACGCTGTCGGCGCCGCCGTCTATCAGTTCACGTGTGTGCAGATAGTAGGGTGACCGGTCTTCACCATAAACATAGTGACAATGACGGTGCCATTTTCTATGTTTTTTATATTTCCAGTATTTAACATCAGTCCCGGTCTCTGTGGTACGTTTTATATTTTTATAACCGATATTGGTCAGACTGTCCGCTGCCAGGTCAAGATCATGACCGGCTGTGATAAAGCTGTATTCATTATCAACAGTATCGGCGTCAATAGTCATATCAGCACCGGAAAGAATATAGGCGGCAGGACTGTCCAGATAAATGGTGCCGTCCTGCACGACGCGATGAAAATAGCGCCGGGCATTATAATAATTGCCATACAGGCTGAAGCCCGGTAAAGCTATATCATGGTCTGTTTCTGTTACGTCCCAGCCGGTAACGAATTCACGCTTTTCGTTAGTCAGGCTTTCGGCAGCGATATGTACATTTTTATCGCCCCTGATAGTGGAGGATTGGTTCAGCAGCTCGGCCGTTTTACCTGTTCCGCTGCCAATCGTTACATCGCCCCGTGCATAAACGGAAGCAGAATTGAGGTTTTGCAGTTTATTTTTGATCGTCAGGTCAATATCAGCTCCTGAAAAAATGACGCCGCCATTATTGGTAAGGTTATTGGCATTGACAACAGTACCATTACCGCCGATCATCACTCCCTGTATCTGGGTGATGTCTTTAACGGTATTTATATCAAGTTTTGCTGCTGCCGAAATAGTTCCTGTATTTTTAAGGTCATTCGCGGCAGTTACAGCAATGCTGCCTTTTTGGGCAACGAGTTTTCCTGCCTGCAATGCATCGCCGCCAGCCGAGACAGTACCGCTGCCATTGGCAAGAATGATATCTCCATATTGGCGGAAGGCAGATCCGGCAGTGAAATCGGCATTACCGTCAGTAACTGCGATTTGCCCATGCTGACGCAAGGTGCCTTTAGTATCAAAAGTAAAGTCACCTTCGCTGCTGATCGTGCCATACTGGCCGCTATTACCTTGCACCGCCAGCAAAGTCCCCCCCTGTTGTACAGATATGTTTCCATATTGGTAAAGATCGCTGCCGACGTTTATATTTAAAGCGCCTTTTTCCAGACGCACGCTGCCAGTTTGCGTAAAATCTCTGGCCGCAGTAAGGTTTATTATACCGGTTTCGCTGCCAATAGTACCTGTACTGAGCAAATCACCTTTCGTCTGCAGCTGCAGATCCGTACCGGCCAAGATCTGCTGGCTGTTATAGATATCTCCGCCCGCCGTAATGCTGACGGACCCTTTTTGAGCGGCAAGCCTGCCATGCTGAGCAAGTTTACCGTCAGATGCCAGCGTTATCCCTGAACCGGAAGCGTTGATATTGCCAAAGTTCTTGATGCCGGCATCAGTATCATTGGCTACCAGCGTTATTTTGCCGGCATACATGCCGCCTACCGAGGCAATGTCAATGGTGTTGTCCATACCGGCCGTACTGTTATTTAATTTTTGCGTTTGCAGGTTTTGGGCATCAACGCTGTTATGTCCGGTAACAACATTTATTTCATCCCCGCCCCAAACACCTGCGGTAACGGCTGCATCAGCGCTTACAATATCCAGACGATCGGTAGTTTTGGCGTCAAGCCCCTTCCCGGTAATGATCACGCTGCCGCCATTGACCTGATAGGCATCAAGTCCGCCATTCATTACCGGTTTGCCTGTAGTAAACACGGCATGGCTGGTATTGATAAAGCCGCCATTATCCACAACGATTCCATTGGCGTTGGCAATAACAACACCAGCTCTGTAACCGGCAACTTCAATAAATCCGTTGATGCTGCTGGGATTGGCGCTTGTTACTTCGTTGAGGATGATTTTGGCCGGGCGCAGTCCTAACCGGTAGTTGTAATCAACATAGCCACCCAACTGAGTATTTACATATTCTGTGGCATTATTTAAAATAAGCCCGCTTTGGTTGACGTCAAACCATGTATATAAGTTACGCGAAACGCCGTCACTGTTAGCGGATGCAATTTGAACGATATCGATGCCACTGTTGGTTTTCTCAACGATAGGCTTATATTCTGTTGCAGCATTTTTATCAGCTTCTATTTTTACAAAATCTGAAGAAACAGCTTTATCACTGCTGACGCCAGCATCCGGTTCAACAAAATCAGGTATTTCATCAGGCTGTTCCGGAGGCACATCTGCAATATTACTGCCGGTAAGCGTGCCCTCGTTAGTAAAATTATCCGGCAGATCGACATTTTTCTGTGCAGAAATCCGTCCTGTGGTCTGGTTGGCAGCGCTGCCGGCAGTAAAGATGATATCATTTTGAGCTAAAAGTACGCCTGCGTTATCAATCACGCCTGCAATAACACTGATATCGCCGCCGGCGCGCAAAACAGCATTTTTCGCCAGGGTAAGGCTGCCGTTATCAGTATTCGTAATGTCAAGATCAGTACCGGCATCAATGGTGCCGCTCAAAGAATTTTGTTTGCTCCTTAGAGAAAAAGCCTGCCTGGCTTTCAGAAACCCGCCATCGTTCTTTAAATTATCTGCTGTTATCGTCAGATTTCCGTTTTGGGCAGAGATAGTACTGTTTTCGTTGCTGATATCTGCAGCAGTCACTTCTGCTGCCTGTGAAGACAGAATGATACTGTTACCTGCGTTAACGATTCCCTGCGCAGTAAGTTTCAGGTCGCCCGATGTACGCAGTATACTGTTTTGTCCGCTGCCGGCTGCTGTATTGCTTAAAGTACCGCTAAGAGCAACAGTTGTCACTCCCGTACCGCTTTGGTCGATACTGCCCTGATTGATCACATCTTTACCGCTGACTGTGATTGAGGCTGCGCTGACAGAACCGCTATTTGTAAAGAGTCCGGCTGTAGTCGTTAAACTGCCTTCACTGCTGACAGCTCCGGCATTAGTGATAGTATCGGCAGCTGTCAAAGTCATTTTTGCTGCGGCATTAACAACAGGTTCCGGCTCCGCTCCATCGTCTGTTGCGCTGGTTGGTCTGTAGATGCCGGCTGTAAGCTGTTTATCTGCAATGATGTTTTTAGCGTTTGCTGTAAAATCAACTCCGGCAGTTACATCATCAGCAAATTCTATGGTATCTGAACTTTGCAGCTCAATATTTTTCTGAGCTGTAACCCTGCTGAGGACACTGCTTTCTCCGTTTTCTGTTTCTACGCTTTGGGCAAAGGTTATTCTGCCATTGACATTAAGCAAAATACTGCCGGCTTCGCCGACAGCTTCCATAACACCTGCATTTTTTACGCCGACACCGTTTTCTGTACCCACCATCGTTATTCTGCCGGCATACATACCGCCCAAAGCAGAAACGTCAAGCGCCAGGGCTGGTTTTGCTGTTGCTGCTGACATCTGCTCTGCTTGCAGATCGCTGTAGGCTACTTTGTTGGCACCGGTAACTACATTCAGTTCTTCGGCCTGCAAGGTTCCGTTTATTTTTACAGCTCGGCTGATCAGGTCAATTCGCGGCGTAGTACTGCTCCCGTTAATAAAACCTGTTTCTGCACCAGCGGTATCTGTTTCAATTCTATCAGCAAAAGTGATTTTGGAAGCATTGTTAACTGTAAATCCTTCTAAATTTCCGGCAGCATCAATAGTGGGCACGCCAGTCGTCAAAACTGCCCTGTTAGTATTGATAAAGCCTACTCCGGCGGCATTGATGCCGTTGGGATTGGCTATGATAAGGCTCGCGTTCTGGCCGGCAATCTCCAGCATACCGTTCAAGGCAGAGGGATTACTGCCGGTAACTTCGTTCAGAATGATACCAGCAGGTCCGTTTGTAAGATTACTGTTGCCGCTTATGCTACCTGCCAGTTGTGTATTTATCGCATTTTGACTGTTATTAAAAACAATGCCTTCCTTACCTACCTGCAGGTCGGTAAACTTGTTGTGCGACAGTCCGCCCGGCCCTTGTGGATTATTTATATTGACGACAACTGTACCGCCAATATTCTGTGAATTTACCTGCTGTCCTGCAGCAGGTGCAGACACTGTAGTATTAGTATTGGCAAAAACAGCCGTGCTGAAATAAGGCTGTGACGAAAAACTTAACAAAAGCAGTGAAGCAGTGATTTTTTTTGCCAGTTCTTTTCTTCTATAGTTACTCATTATTTACCCTTCTTTGCTCAAAATTGGTAGTACACCTGAAATCCTAAAGCTGTTTTCGATGTTTTAAAGCCTTCAGGTTTATAGATCGGCGTACCGATAAAGGCGTCATACTGCAGGCCTTTAAGCAAATTGCCCCTGATGCCGAAAACGGCTCCTGCCAGATTTTTCCCAAGCAGATATTCGTCTGAAGGTCCCCAAACATGTCCCAAATCCAGTCCAAGATAAGGCTCCAAACGCAGTTCAGGTATCGCAACACTCAGCTCATTGCGAATAATTATCCCATTTTCTGCAGAAAGAGTTTGCTCTCCATCAAATCCCCGCACCGTATAACGTCCGCCAATGCTGAACTGGTCTGCACCATACAGAACATCGGTCGTATACTGACCGCGGAGGTTAAAAGTATACCGCCCCTGTACCTTGCCCAATTTTACAGGCGCAGCAATATTCAGATTCAAACCATATAAACTGTAGCGTGTAGTAGCAGTGCCTTCAACCTGATCTGTCAAACCCGGTTCCGCCTGCCACCATGGCATACCCTTTTGATAATATAGCAGCATATCTATCGTGCTTGATCCCCAATACTGCCTGTGCAGCAGGCCGAGCTGATAAGCAGTGGTTTCCTGACGCTGCACTTCTATTTCCGTATCATTGATAAAGCTGTGACGTTTACGTTTGATAAGTTTAAATTGTCCCTGCGTCTTACGGGTCCGGTCACGGTATAAAAGCTTCTGTACACTGATTTCCATTCCATCTGTCTGACCGCTCGACAGGAATGGCACAATACTGGGAACAGTTTGATAAAAGCGGTTACGATATTTACTGACACTGAAAGTATAGTCTTTATATGGAAGCGAATAAGAAAAATAATAATTTTTAGTACCATAGGCACTGTCATTGCCCTCTGCGTTTTTGGTATAGCTATAACTCATAATATCATTCAATCCAGTTGGGTTATATAAGGCAATATTAGCAGTAGCCTGCAATCTGCCAGTACTTTCAGTACCTGAATCATCTATGGATAATCCAACAGTCCATGGTTTATCGCCACGCTTGACATCTATCACAACGTCACTTTCACCAGGATTAGTTCCCGGAACCAGCTGCATGGTGACATCCTGATTGGGTACACGTTTCATTTGCTCCAGTCCCTGCTCCAAATCACGGATATTTAATAGTTTACCGGGACCGGCAGGAAATGCGTTGCGCCAGGTACCCCATGTATCCTGTGCGAAACGGATATCATGTATAGTACCCGGAATAATAATAAATTTTAATGTACCAAGAGATAAGTCCTGTTCGGGAATAACTACTCTGCTTGTAACATAACCCTTATCAATGATGCTTTCGGATAACAGTTTTGCTAAAATATTTATTCCTTCAACACCAATACGATGATGCTCGTACTGTTTTAATACTTGATTCGTCCAGTTAAAACTGGCTTTATATTTTTTATTTGCACATTCTATTTCTATCTTTCTGATCAAAAAGCTTACTTTTTCTTTTGGTAACTGTACTGCTTCCGCTGTTTCCGTCTGTGGAGCCAGATTTACGTTAGGCGCGTTAATGCGCTCACGTTCTTCCCTGGCCTGCCTTTTGGCACTTTGCTGCTGTTCGATCTGATCTATCCGGCTTTGCTGTGAGAGCATATCTGCCGGTGCTGCCTGTACCTGAACAGCGTTGCAGCTCAAAATTAAACCAATCCCCGTTTTTACTAAAACTTGTTTCATCAAATTTGCTTCCTTTATTTTATTTCATTTATTTTAGTTTAATAATTTGTAACTTTATATAATTAATTATACTCTTGCTGTCAAGATTTCCTTATAATATATTTTTATTTGTTTTCGTTTATATTAAGTATATTAACTATTCTAAAAAATTTTTGTATCAAACATAAATTTTCTCGTTTTTGTATAAAATTCGCTTATCAAAAAAGTGGCAAAAAAAAAAAGACTGACCTGAAAACAGATCAGTCTTCTATATCAATTTCAGTTAGAAATTTAGAAAAAAACTTTCAGCAGATACTGAACGCCAATAATGATGGCAACTAAAAGCAGCAGTGCTTTAGTACGGTCTTTTAAATCAAAAACAGTTTTAGGCCTTCTTAGATAATCTAAGAAGGCCTGCATTTTTTCGTGACAGGTTACTTTTTTAGTGATATTTTGCTTAACTTCATGCTCACTGCAATAATTTTTACTCATAGCGCAACGCCTCGATAGGATCTAAAAGTGCAGCTTTACGTGCAGGATAGATGCCGAAGAACAAACCAATGCCAACGGAGAATACCACCGCAATGATAATAGTCGGTATGGAGATCACCGTTTGCCAGCCGGCAAAATAGCTGATGGCATAGGAGGAACCGATACCTAAAATCACACCCAGTGTACCGCCGACAACGCCGATCACCATAGCTTCGATCAGAAACTGCAGCAGAATATTGTTGTAAGTCGCTCCAAGTGCTTTACGGATACCTATTTCCCGTGTCCGTTCGGTAACAGAAACCAGCATGATATTCATAATACCGATGCCGCCGACAAGCAGGCTGATGGCAGCTATGCAGCCTAACAGCAGGGTAATAGTATTAGCAGTTTCCATCATTGTTTCCATCAAAGCTGCCAGATTACGTACGGTAAAGTCATCATCGTCGCCTGCTTTGATTTTATGCCGCTGGCGCAGCAGCTGTTCTACTTCGCCCTGCACCTGGTCGATAACATTTTCATTTTCGGCCTGGATCGTGATCCTGTTGATGTGGGTAATACCCATCATGCGATTTTGCGCCGTTGTCAGCGGTATGTATACCACGTCATCCTGATCCTGACCGCCAGCCGATTGACCTTTGGCTTCCAGGACACCGATTACCTGAAACGGTGCTTTATTGATACGCAGAGTTTTGCCAACAGCATCGCCTTCGGGGAACAGATTATCGACAATCGTCTGTCCGATAACACAAACTCTGGCTCTGCTGCTGAGATCACGTTCAGTCATATTACGGCCTTCAGCTAATTTATAGCTGCGGATATCCAGTACATTAGGTGTCGTTCCTTCAACACTGGCAGTCCAGTTTTGGTTGCCGACAACTAATTGATAAGATGAAGAAACAGCCGGGGCAATATAAGCAATGCCTTCGATCTGTTTTTCGATGGCGTAAGCATCTTCCGCCGTCAGACGCGCACCCTGACCGGCTGCCAAGCGTGCGCCGCTGGCGGTACGTCCGCCGGACATAACGATAAGCAGGTTACTGCCCAGACTGGAAATGTTGTTTTTGACCTGTTCCTTAACGCCAAAGCCCAAACTGACCATGGCAATAACAGCGCCGACACCGATAATTATTCCCAAAAGCGTCAGCAATGTACGCAGCTTATTGGAAATCATTCCGTCAATGGCCATTTTGATAGATTCGTTAAACATGGTCAGCCCTCCATTCGTCGCTGACCAGCTTACCGTCACGCATAGTTAAAATCCGTTTGGTCTGCTCGGCGATATCCGGCTCATGTGTGACCATGACTACCGTCTTGCCATTATCATTCATTTTTTTAAAGATATCCATAATTTCATAGCTGGATTTGGTATCAAGATTACCGGTAGGTTCGTCCGCCATAATAATGGCCGGGTCATTGATCAGTGCGCGTGCAATAGCCACACGCTGACGCTGACCGCCTGACATTTCCGTTGGATTATGGTCGATCCTGTCACCCAGCCCAACTGCTTCCAAAGCTGTTTTAGCCCGTTCCAGCCTTTCCTCTTCGCCAATACCGGCATAAACTAAAGGCAAAGCTACATTTAATTGTGCTGACAGTTTCGGCAGCAGATTAAAGTTCTGGAAAACAAAGCCGATTTTAGCATTGCGCGTACGCGCCAGTTCATCGTCACTATAGCCGGCGACTTCTTTGCCATCCAGATAATATTGTCCGGAGGTTGGTCTGTCCAGGCAGCCCAGAATATTCATCATTGTTGATTTACCACTGCCGGACGGTCCCATAATAGAAGTAAATTCACCGACACCGATTTCTACGCTGACGTGATCGAGCGCATGGACTACGGCATCGCCCATAACATATGTTTTCATAATATCTTCAAGCCTGATTACAGCAGTCATATGCGCAGCTCCTTTCATTTTATCAGTGCATCGGAGGGCCACCCATGCGATTACTGTTAGTTTGCGTTGCTTTAGCGGCCTTGACCAAAATTTTATCGCCTTCTTTAAGTTCAGGGCTGCTGACTGCGACCTTATCGTCACCGCTCAGACCGACTTCAACATCTACGTTGCGGATCTCTTTTGTTGCTTCATTATAAACCTGTACATAACGGCTGCTGCCTTCAGTACGCAGGCAATTAGCCGGTACCATCAGTACACCGTCTGCTTCATTGACAATAATATTTGCGCGGGCTGTCATTGTTGGCAGCAATTTACCTTCCGAGTTGGCTACATCTACATAAACGGTGTAATAAATAACATTATTTTCGGTAACAGCTTTACGGGATACCAGTCTTACTATACCTTCAAATGTTCTATCCGGATAGGAATCAACTGTAAAGTTTACTTTCTGCCCTACTTTTACCTGTCCGATATCAGATTCATCAACCATGGTTTCGATCTGCATATTATCCAGATTGGCAATAGACATGATGACCTGAGGTTCGGAAATACCAGAGCTGATCGTCTGACCAACGGGGGTAGGTTTGCCTATGACATAACCGGAAATCGGTGTAGTAATGACAGTATCATTAACATTAGAGGTAGCCTGGTCATAATTTGCTTTCGCAACTGTATAATCGGCTTCTGCCAGATCATAATCAGATTTTGAAATAGCTCCTTTGGCCAGCAGTGCACTGTAACGATTATAAGTCGCTAAAGCATTTTCCATTTTGGCCTGCATTTGTGTTTGTGTTGCCGCCAGCGAAGTATCATCTAAACGTACCAGTACCTGTCCGGCATTGACATGATCGTTCTCTTCAACACAGACTTCAACGATACGGCCGGTTATTTTGGAACTGATATCGACATTATCTACGGCACTTAAACTGCCGGTAGCTGATATGCTGTCCGATAAATGTCCATATTCAACGGTCGCCGTCCGCACCGTTTCTTTAACTTCGGTACTGCTTTTATAATAACCATAGCCAAAATAACCGATCGCTATCACAGCTATCAAAAATCCCAGCAGATACTTATTACGTTTTATCCATGCTAACATCATACATCCCTCTTTACTTTCGTAAAATTAACAATTCTTATCAGCTCGTACTATGTTTAAAATTATAACTTATTCCATTCTTTTGGTCAAAACCTATGATAACGAAATTCTGTGTTTTTTTAATGACATTTTTTGCAAAAAGTATGACAAAAAAGTGATTTCTAAAAACAGAAAAAGCAGTCTGCGCTGGGCGCAGGCTGCTTTTAGTTTAAAAATCAACCACGTATTTGTCCGTCGCCGCTGATAAGATATTTGCTGCTGGTTAGCTCCGGCAAAGCCATTGGTCCGCGTGCATGCAGTTTTTGTGTACTGATGCCAATTTCAGCGCCGAACCCGAATTCAAAGCCGTCTGTAAAACGTGTTGAAGCATTAACATAAACTGCAGCAGCATCGACACGCTGCTGGAACGTGCGGGCATGGTTATAGTCACTGGTGACGATACATTCAGAATGTTTAGTCCCATATTTAGCAATATGTGCAAGAGCCTCTTCCAATCCGCTTACTATTTTTACTGATAAACGCAGATCTCCGTACTCTGTGGTCCAATCTGCTTCTGTAGCTGCCCGGATTCGTTTATCAAAAGCCTGCGTCTTACCACAGCCGATAATAGTGACGCCGGCGGCAAAATATTCTGTCAGCATCTGCGGCAAAAATTCAGCAGCAGCGTCTTCATGCACCAGTAATGTTTCCATAGCATTGCAAACTGCCGGACGCTGTACTTTAGCATTGATCGCAATCGCACGCGCCATATCATAGTCTGCACCTGCATCCACATAAGTATGACAGACACCGATGCCTGTTTCGATGACAGGAACCGTTGCATTCTGTACCACTGCCTGAATAAGTCCAGCACCGCCGCGGGGAATAACTACGTCGACCAGTCCGTTCATTTTTATTAAATCAGTTACTGCCTGACGATCACTACTGTCAACGAACTGTATTGCTCCAGCAGGGATACCTGCCGACTCTGCCGCTTGCGTCAGTATGCCGGCAATGACAATATTAGACTGCAGCGCTTCGCTGCCGCCCTTCAAAATAACCGCATTACCTGATTTTATGCACAAACCGATCGCATCAGCCGTAACATTCGGCCTGGCTTCATAAATAATCCCGATAACGCCAAGAGGAACACGTACCTTAGTCACAGTTAAACCGTTAGGCAGCCTGCGCCCGTCTAAAACGTTACCGACAGGATCTTCAAGCTGCGCTACCTGACGCAGACCTTCAGCCATAGCGTTGATACGTACCTGGGAAAGCGCCAATCTGTCTAACATCGATTCTTTCATATTATTAGCACGGCCGGCTTCCATGTCTTTGGCATTAGCCGCCAAAATTTTCGCAGCCCCTGCTTCAAGCGCGTCTGCCATCGCCAACAGAGCTTTATTTTTGATCACGGTAGAAGTTACTGCCAGTTCACCGGCCGCACGATGTGCCGCTTCGGCTTTAGTACGCACCATTTCATAAGTTGTCATGTCAGATACCTCCTAACCTAAAATAACCAGATCATCACGATGAATAACCTCATCGTAATTTTTATGGCCTATTTTATCTTCTATTTCCGAAGTTTTTGCACCTTTGATCTGCTCCAGCTCGGCTGAAGAATAGTGACTTAACCCGCGAGCCAGTTCGTGCCCTGCCATATCGACAACGCTGACGGTATTTCCCGCTTCAAACTGTCCTTCAACTGCCGTGATTCCTGCCGGTAAAATACTGCAGCCGCCGGCTTTACGCACGGCCTTGGCACAGCCTTCGTCAATAACAAGTTTGCCCATGATACGGGCGCCAAAAGCCAGCCAGCGTTTACGAAACTGCAGCCTGTTCTCTTTCGAAACAAAAACTGTACCTATATTTTCACCTTGCAAAATACGGGCTATGGCATATTTTTCATCACCGCGGGCAATTGCCAGATGGATACCTGAACTGGTAGCGGCTTTAGCCGCCTGGATCTTGGTAAACATCCCTCCTGTACCCAAGCTGCTGCCAACACCACCGGCACTGGCCTCAATTTCAGGAGTAATATCACTGACGATACTCACTAGTTTCGCATCGGGATGTGTCTGTGGGTTTGCGGTATATAATCCGTCCACATCAGAAAGGATAACTACCAGATCAGCATCGACGATGCCGGCAACCAGAGCCGACATATTGTCATTATCGCCTATTTTCAATTCATCTAAAGCTACAACGTCATTTTCATTGACAATAGGAATTACCCGGTTTTTCAGCAGTTCCATAAAGGTATTGCGGGAATTTGTATAGCGGTGCCTGTCCAAAGATTCTGTTTTAGTAAGCAGCACCTGCGCTACGATCTGTCCATATTCGGCAAAAAGCTTCTCATAGGTGTGCATTAAAATACCCTGCCCCACAGCAGCAGCAGCCTGCTTACCGGGAATAGTCTTTGGTTTTTCGGACAGCCCCAGACGGTCTACCCCTACAGCAACGGCACCGGAAGTAACAAGGATCATTTCTTTACCCTGATTCTGTAAGTCGGCAAGTTCCCGGGCCAGTCGGTCTATCTGTTCAAAATTACGTTTACCGTTAGCGTAAGTTATGGTACTGGTACCAACTTTCACTACGATACGTTTAGCTTCTTTAAGTGCAGAGCGGTCAAAAGTCATCCAGCTCAATCCCCTCGTTAAAATCTTAGTATTCTTTGAATTCAAATACCATATCGCGGATACGTACGGTTTGACCTTCCTGAATACCTTTTTCTTTTAAAGCCGCATCAATCCCCAGGCTTTTCCAAATCAGCTGGAAACGATACAAAGCTTCGTCATTATCAAAATTGGTCATAGCGACCAGGCGCTCGATATTTTTCCCTTTTACTTCAAAATCAGCATCCGCACAAGCGGTGATCTCAAAACTGTCCGGGTCTATTTCATCCATAATGATATTCTCTTCTTCGTCCGGTTCCGGTTCAAAGTTCTGCAGCATCTCATAAGCCTTATACATCAGTTCCTGCAGACCTTCGCCGGTAGCCGCCGAAGCCTTAACGATTTCATAGCCTTTAGCTTCAACATATTCTTTAACACGCTGGAAATTTTCCTGGCCTTCCGGCAAATCCATTTTGTTGGCAACTACCAACTGCTTGCGGCGTCCTAACCGTTCGCTGTATTGAGACAGCTCAAAATTGATTTTTTCAAAATCCTCAATAGGATCACGTCCGTCGGTACCGGAAACATCCAAAACATGCAGCAGTACTTTTGTACGTTCTACATGACGCAGAAAGTCGTGACCCAAGCCAACACCTTCATGCGCTCCCTCGATAAGTCCGGGAATATCAGCAAGAACAAAGCTGCGTTCAGCATCGATACGCACCACTCCTAAAACAGGGGTCAATGTAGTAAAATGGTAAGCGGCAATTTCAGGCCTTGCAGCCGAAACCTGTGCAATGATACTGGATTTACCGACACTCGGATAACCTACCAGGCCAACGTCAGCCAGAAGCTTCAACTCCAGCTTTATCCAGCGCAGCTCGCCCGGTTCACCTTTTTCTGCAAAAGTCGGTGCTCTGTTGGTACTTGTAACATAGCAGGCATTGCCTTTACCACCACGGCCGCCTTTAGCAATAACATATTCCTGTCCGTCCTCAGTTAAATCAGCCAGGCGCACACCGGTAGCATCATCGCGCACTAAAGTTCCAAGAGGTACTTTTACGATAACATCATCGGCACGTGGGCCTGTACAGTTGGAATTACCGCCGTGTCCGCCACGTTTGGCAACAAATTTTCTTTTGTAACGAAAATCTATTAAAGTATTGAGATTTTTATCAGCTTTTAAAATCACGTCGCCGCCGCGACCGCCATTCCCACCGTTCGGACCGCCTTTTTCAACAAATTTTTCGCGTCTGAAGCTGCTGCGGCCGTCGCCGCCGGCACCTGCTTCGACATATATTCTCGCTCGATCAATAAACATGATATTCTCCTCTATCTTCAATAATTAAATATTCAGCATAAATGTCTCGTTAAATTTAACGCCTGCCTACTTATCTATTTCTTTATTATAATACAAAAAGACCAGTGAAAGCAAAGTTTCTTTATTTACTATTATCTTTTTCCAGCCAGTTTCTAAGCAGCGGCGCGGCATATGTTCCCATCGCCCTGTAAACGGCTGCCGTCGGGTGTACGCCATCCAGATAAGCATCCTTCAGTTCTGCAGCAGTCAGTCCAACAGCAGGCTGCAGATCCAGCAGCAATGTCCGCTCTGCAAAACGTGCGCTTATTACATCCCGCAGCGGTAAAATATATTCGTTTAACCTGCTTTCCGCCGTTACAAGCGGCAAAACCATACCCAAATCAAAGTTTTTACTCTGACAATATCTCAAGGTTTTATCCAAATCTTCCAGAATAAATTTCTGCGGACGCATTTGAATGATATCATTAGCTCCTCCCAGAAACAAAATATGTTTAATATGAGCCGGCAAAGGCATTGTTTTCAGGCGAAATAAAATATCATCTGTACAATCACCGCATACTCCATAATTCAAGAATTTATCTCCAGTGACTTTTTCAGCTTCAGCAAGCCACGATGTACGCGGGCCAAAAGGGAAACCATAAATCAAAGAATCACCAAAACATGCCACTGTCTGCATTTTTCCACCACCTGCCAATTCTTAATGGCATTTTATCAAGCCTTCTCGTAAAAAGCAAAATAATTTTTTGAGGTTTAGCTTGAAAAACTTTTAGTCCTAATATAATTATGTAATTATATTAAACAGATTATGTAATCATTGTAAGATGCAAACCCTATTACAATACTGTATTATATAGACAAGGCAAAAGCATTAAATGCAATTACCTCCTCCCTTCTCTCTCAATTATTTTCATCCTTTCAACCTCAAAAAGCGGTTGCGACTACGGTGGTGCGAGTCGCAGCCGTTTTTTGGTTTTATAAATAAAAGGTTCCGTACTTAACGTACGGAACCTTTTATTTATTTTGTGCATTGGTATTTACCAGTAAAGTATCTTTAAACTGTAAATTTTTGACAGTCGTTTCTAAAAATGTTTTTTCGTCCGCTGTCAAAGCCCGTTCTTTACTCATTATCATCAGATAAATCAAATTACCGTTCTTAAGGGTGGCATAAATCTGTCCGTCATATTTCTGCCCTACGCTGTCAGCTATATAGCTGCTGAATTTAATAAAATACATCTTCCCATTCTGCAGCTCACCTGAGACTACCGGCTCCTGCCAACCGCTGTTTTGCAGATTTTCCGCAAAATAGTCCTTCATCACTCCGCCAGGTCTATAATTCAGGTCGGGCAATTCTTTTGTCAATTTACTGCTTTCCACCATAACATGCATTGTCATCGATTTATTAACAGGGTCACTTATTGAAAGCTGCGCGACCTGAACCCCAAGTTCGTCATTTGGATCGGTCGGCCTTTCCACAACTGTTACTGCATACTGTTCAGGTAAACTGACAGTACAACCACCATCAGGCACTTCATATGTTCTTTCAGCAGCGCAGACAACGCCCATTGAAAGTATAAAAATCAAATTCATCACTAATAAAATTTTCCGCAGCATCATACCACTCCGTTCTTAAGTGTTCTGTTTACCATTATAACAGAAAGTAAGGTTCTTTGTATAAACAAAAAACCTTACCGAAAAATTTTATTTTAATGAATCTTCAACATCCCGCAACCTTCCTTTACCAATATTCTGATACAGATTATCATAACGTTCTTCTGCTAAATTTCGTCCTTCTTCCATAGCTTTTTTTATATCTTCAAAATACGAATTTACTGCAGCAGGTGACCATGTCTGCAATTCACATAACGCATACTTTCTAAAAAGTTCCGCATTAGCCCGTTCTCTTTTAACAGCATGTGGATATTTAAAGGCTAATTCATTCATCCACTTTTCTTCTATATCAACTATCCTTTCGATCTGTGGATTGTCCCGCAGGGTTGGTATCTGATCACCAATCAAAGCATATTTTTCAGTCATAACATTACGTCCGTCTTTTTTCGCTGTTTCCAAATCGCGCAGCCACAAAGCAACTGTTTTATCCGATAAAACAGAATATGTCATACGGCGCATTTCCTTAAATGCAGGTATGGTATTAGCAGGAACAGCTTCTTCCGCATTGACACTCATAAACATTTCGGTCTCCAAATCAATGATCCGCTGCATGATCTCATTTCTCTGCATATTTTTCACTCCTTTACGGCAGCACGCTTTTGTGCTAAAGCTTCAACTTCCTCCAAATCTTTAAATCCTAAATTACCATACAGATATTGGTAACGTTCTTCAACTAAATTACGTTTTTGTGTCGCGGCTAAAAAGATATCACGATAATATAAATTTAAAGTTGCATCAGAATACGTTTCCAATTCGCAAACTGCGTATGTAGTAAAGCCACCTTCAACAGCTATTGTCAAAGGATATTTTTTATGTACTTCAGAAAGCCATTTTCTTTCGATATCTACTATTTTGTAAATCAGTTCATTTTCATTTAACGATGGTATCAAATTTTCCATACGGGCATATTTTTCTGTCATTAAGTTACGCCCTGCCGCCGCTGCCGTTTCCAGGTCCTGTAAATACGATGTCAGTGTATCAGCCGCTAAAACCGAATGGCTCATTTCACGCATCAGATAAAAAGTTTTCAGCATTTCCTGGCAATCAGCTGGTTCACTGGCTTTAACAGCGATAAACATCGCTGCTTCACGGGCGATAATCTTTTCCAAAAGCTGTTTTCTATCCATTTACAACACCGTCCTCAAATAAGCTTATCTGCTGCAGTAACAATCGTGCCAGTAAATTTGCCGCTTCTCTGGTAGGATGGATACCATCACTGCCAAAAATACATTTCCCATCCAGACTTTTTATCCTGTCATACCAGTCCAGTAGATTAACGCTTTTACCAAGCGTTAATCTTGTCAGCAGGTTATTATACAGAACGATCTTTTTTTCTAAACCTGCATGTTTTAACAGATGGACTTTCTCTACAGGAGGATTATTGATAACAATCACTTTGCTCCCTCTGCTCTTGGCAAAATTTAGAAAAAGCTGCAGATTATTTTTATATTCATCAGGCGTTACCCAAGGGTCACGACCGTATTGTTCAGAGTAAAGCGGCCAGATTTTTCTTCCTTCCGCCGGCCATAAATCTACCAGACCCAATTGTAATACCGTATAATCCGGGCGTAAAAATTCTATTTCATTGGCCTCGCCTTTTATAAGACTTAAGCTTGTATTAGCATGGCGGCAGCGATTTACCAGACATACATCCTCGGTAAAATTTGCGCTGAGCATTCTGCGCAGCTGCTCGGGATATGTTCCTGCGTAATCGAGTTCTACATTAAAGCTGTTTTTTGCATATCGCGGTAAACCGTAGCTGTCGCCAATTACCAATACTTTCATATTTCCAGCCCCTAAACAAATATTTTCTAAATACAGTACTGTTTTAAAATCTTATTTATTCTGTATAGTCTTCGTTTTCTTCTAAAACTACACCCTGTTGATCAGGCACTTTTATTTTCAGCGGTAAAATAAAAGCTATAATCGCCGAAAGAACAAAAGAACAGAGAGCAAATTTGATAGAAGCAATAAAGTTACCAGTAGTATCGGCAAGATATCCGCCCATAAAGCTGCCCAGCGCCGGTCCTATACCCATAACAATCAGGGTGGCAAGCCCCCACAATTTGCCCAGACTGACGCGCCCATAGATAGCACCGGCATAACCAACGACGCCACCCGGTTCAATTGCCCAATAAACTGCAAACAGTACGCAGATCAAAGCACCCAAAGTGGTAGACTGCGGTCCCATTGTCATAAGCAGCAAACAAGCTACTGCGCCTACAGCCGGGCCGAAAATAAGCATTGTTTTTCTGGCTTTGATCTCATTTTTCATCGCTACAACTAATTTATCAGATACGATACCCAAAAGCGGCATCGTAAAGATACCGGCGATACCAATGATGATATAAAGGTTAGTTGCATTATCTAAAGTCATTTTCAAATCTTTGGTCCAATAGGTAACGACCTGAGTCCAAATCAAAAATTCAGCAACCATACTGGTCAAAAATGCCAGAATCGAACCCCAAATCGGAAACGTGCTAAAAGCCTCTCCAATTTTCCAGGGATACTCTTGTTGGGCTGCCGTGCCTTTAGCAGGTGGAACTTCGCCAAAAGCATGTAAGCCATACTGTTCCGGGTTCTTTTTTGCCAGTAATGCTGCCAGTAAAAGTGCTACGAGCGAAATCCAACCCAAAATTGTCATTGCATCACGCCATTGTCCTGCATTTTCGACCAGCATCGGTTTCACGCCCAAACTGAGTACAATCTGCGCCATTGGGGCACCGGCAAAAGCAATACCCCACATTTTGGCATAATATTTTCCAACGAACCATTTACGAATGGAAATGGTAGATGATACCCACAGCATACCTGTTCCGATACCGGCAAAAATAGCATAAGCCGCATAATAAGAATATAAAGATTCAACCTTCGCTGTCAGATAAAAACCCAGCATACAAAAAACTGCGGCAATAGTATAAACAGGTTTTGTACCCCATTTATCCAAAATCATACCGCTAAAGAACGCTGTAATGGCATAAATGCTCATCATCAGCGAATAGCCTAACGATACCTGTGCCCCGGTCCAACCCATCGTCTGCGACATTGGCCCGGCCAGGATAGCAAAAGTAGAGCGGTAACCAAACAGGCAAAATACTGCCAGCCACGCAGCAACGACTACAAAATAAGAGGTTTTTTTCGCATCCATATAAACCATCCCTTCGTCTCACAAATCTATAAAAGATTATGAGTTAATAGTAATTACAAATTTCAGCTCCATTTTGAAAAGAGGCGGATGCAGGCTCCTGCATCCGCCAACTTACTTTAGTTAAGGAGGAAGTATTGTAATAGACTTATTTACTTGTAAACTGTTCGCAATATACGGCTTTCAAATCACCGTAAGTCCAGTCTTTTTTCTTAAAGCCATCGCAGATACCAATGTTGTTTTCGTCAGCTTCTATAAAGCATTTGCAGCATTTACATTTAGCAATAGGCGTAAACATCGGACAGGTTTCGCTGTCAATAAGGATAATACTGTCGTTATTGGCATGGCAGATACCTTTAGCAACGTCAATAGGGGTAAAATTACGGCAATCAGCATGATTATTTTTAGCCATTGTGACTCACACTCCTTCGTATTCGGTTCTTGCAACAACTTCGTCCTGGATCGGTTTACCGATTTCTACCCAGTATTGAGTAAAGCCGGCTACACGTACCAACAAATCACGATAGTTATTAGGATGTTTTTGAGCATCTTTCAAAACTTTAGAATCGACGATATTAAATTGAATATGGAAGCCGCCTTTTCTCATGTAAGAACGGGTCAGATCCAACAATTTCTTAGAACCTTCGATACCTTTTACTGCATTCGGATGCAGTTTCAGGTTCATCTGTGAGTTTTGAGATCTGCTGTGATCCCAGCAAGTAGCGGATTCAAATAATGCATAGGCACCATTGCGGTCAGTACCAGGATATGCAGACATAGAAGCGTCAGCAAAAGTAGTACCGGAAAGACGCCCGTCAGCAGATGCAAGTGTTGCTGCACCTTGCGGAGCATGGGTAGATACAGACATCTGGCAAACATAGAACGGCTTAGCGTACAAGGATTCATATTTATCGCCGCAGCCACAGTACCAGTCTTCAAATTCAGCCAGAATTCCATCGACTTCAGGAATATCGTTGCCATATTTAAAGGATCTCAGGCAATCTGCGTGGATCTGATCGTAACGTCCGTCATCATCATCACGTTTTTCCTGAGCTTCAAGCGAGAAGCTGCCGATTTCATCAGCATTTTTGAAGCCAAAGTTATTAATAAGCGCATCTGTAAGTTCTTCCAGAGTATATTTCTTATCTTCAAACACCAATTTTTTAATGTTGTACAAAGAATTGACCATATTGATAGTGCCAGTGTCTTCAATGTTATAAGTAGCATTGTAGCGGTAGCCCATATTGCCAATATGCTGGCCTTTTGCCAAGCAGTCAGGTTTCAGGAAGGAATTTACCAGCGACATGTTATGTTTACGCCATACATCATGCTGAATATTATTGGTAGTTACAAGGCAATAGATGACGATATCATAATATTCAAGGAATTGTTCATACAATTCTTCATAAGTTTTAAATGTTTTGTTATGAGGTGGCAGAACCTGCAAATCAATACGTCTGTCATAGCCATTGGTAAGAACCATTTCCAAAACTTTCGGATTGGAAATAAAATGTACACCTACGGAAGTCGGCTGGCCTGCGCCGCCCGGGATCCAATATTTCTTGCCATTCAATTCCAGTTCTTTCCAAATACCAGGCGAAGTTTCCAAACATCCGCCGATCGAGAAGGCACGGGCATCTTCCAGGTTCATACCTTCCGGCCCGTAATTTTTCATGATAAATTCGATACCGCCGCGGTTATTCATCCAGGCCGGATAACCGGTACCGCTCTTTTCGCACTCTACAGCTTTCAACAGAAATTCTTCCGGCAATTTATCATCATACAGTACTGACAGTGTCGGTTGTGTGGTCTGACAAGTCATACCAGCTTCCAGCAGCAGCATTTCCAGTCTGTTGGCAGCCGGCTGACCGTCACGGGTCAAACCTCCCAGGCAGACATTATTGAAAGTATTGCCGGAAAGTACGCCGCCAACAACACCCATTGAAGCAAAGCAATCAATACAGGTCATTTTTACACGGTAGCATTCTAAAAGTTCCAATACCTCAGCTTCAGTGATACGTCCGGCTTCCATATCCTGCTCAAACCATGGCCATAATACCTGTCCAATACGTCCGGGCGACATACCTGAAATAGCATCTTCATTAACAGAAGCCATATGGACCATATAAATCATTTGCAGAGCCTCACGGAAATTACGTGGTTGTTTATGAGCGATATGCTCCATGATCTCAGCTATCTCTTCATATTCTTTCTTTTGTTTAGCATTTTTCTCAGTTGCAGCCAAACGTTTGGCTTCATCAGCATAATGCAGATGCCATGTTTGGATACCTTCCAAAACAAGTTTGACCGCTTCGTAGAAATACAGCCTGCTCATACCGATAATGCCATCACCGTCAGGACGTCCTGCAGTTTCTGCAATACCTTCTTCACACATTTTGATCAAACCGTCATAACCATATTGCAGCGGATAGAAATAATTGATTACTTCACGGCCCTGCGGCAGTGTATAGCCGGAATCAAACATACAAATCAGGCTGCGCATAACAGCTTCTTTAATCGGATATTCCGGAACCATTTGTTCATAACGATGACCAACATCATCCACAGATTTGCCAACCCACTCACGAGCCAGTTTAGTTAAAACACGAACTTCGTCTTTGCGGATACCATATTTACCGGCAATGGAAACAACGTTACCAAAACTTTCAGTTACGTTGCCGCCACCAGCGCCATAAGCACTGACCTGGTCAGCACTGGCAGAACCGGAAGCTAAAGCAGCCTGGTACAGTTCGTCTTCCTTCGCCATAAAGAATCCTTCAGATAACCACGGCATCGGGAAAGAACCACGATAGTACTGGGTCTTAGCACCAACAAGCAACTCACCTGGATAAATACTGGGAGTCAAATGCTCGAAGCCCGCCTTTAATGCTCTGCCGCGGCGCACTTCCATAATGTCACCCTCATTAGCCTGAAATACACGGTTATACCAATAGGGAAATTCGCAGGTTACAGAAGACAATGTCTGCAGATAAATATCTTTCAACTTAGCAGCTCTTTCTGTAGCACCTTCTTTTACTTCGCGGCCAACCATCTCTTTCGGCGCTTCACCGCCAGCTTGGAGATTCAAGGACATACCTTGCTCTTCCAATACGTCAACGAGTTTTCTTGCCATAATAAATCCTCCTTTTTTACATAAAATTCACTATAAGACCTGCAGCATTTTTAGAAGCAGTCATCCATTCAGTATTCACGCTTGCTGCATCCTTAGGTTGCCTTAAGTGTACTATGCGAAAAATCTTAAGTATTGAGCCGCCAGTAGGAGTTATAAGTCTGAAAAAATCAAACGCTGCTACACCTCAGGTACTAGCAGGTCCTAAACACAAAAACAGCGGCAGCACACTGGTCCAAGCAAAACCAATGCGCTGCCGCTGTTTTATTGAGGAATTTTAAAATGGGGTGTCAGAACCAACATAGGCTTTGATGCCTAAATCAAGCAGCACCTTCTGCAAAGCTTCTAATTTTTCAGGAGGCGTAGCTTCATACATACTGTAAGGATAAACCATACCACAAGACTTCCATTTTGAATCGCCAAGACGATGGAATGGCAGAAGATTGAATTCCGTTAAACCAACACTGTGCATAAACTCTGCAATGGCCGCCATATTTTCTTTACTGTCATTAAAGCCTTCGATAACAGGCGATCTCAAGACCAGTCTTCCCGGCCAATCTGATTGTGCCAATGCCGCGATATTTGCTAAAATAAGTTCATTTGGAACTCCGGTTTTCTCTTTATGCTTATCAGAATCCATATGCTTCAGATCATTAAATGCAAAATCAACATATTTCATAGTTGTCAAATAGGTTTCCTGAGGGAAAAATCCGCTCGTTTCAATCGCTGTATGGATATAAGCATTACGGCACTCCTTCAGTACCGCCTGCAAAAAATCTTTTTGATACATAGGATCGCCGCCGCTGAAAGTAGCCCCACCTTTACCAGACCAGTAATGCCTGTCACGGTCAAAAATTTTCATCAGTTCGGAAACCTTCATATCTCTGGAAGCCGGGACAAAAGCTTCCTGTAAACAAGCATCCACACATTCATGACTTGCACAATGTCTGCACTTTTCCCAGTCTATTGCCAGGGGTATTTCTTTTTCATCGCTGATAGAGATTGCCTGATGCGGGCATTTTGGGATGCACCTGGTACAGCCTTGAGTCCTGTTGATGCATTTCATTACCCTAAATAAAGTCCGTACACGATTCTCTAAACCTTCCGGATTCGCACACCATTCGCAGCGCAGCGGACATCCTGATAAAAATACCAGCGTACGGCAACCGGGACCGTCATGTACAGAATAAGACTGGATATCAAAAATACGACCTGACAAATCCTGTTGAACACCTATAGGGGATAATGATCTTGCCATAAAAATCTTCCTCTCTGCCAAAAGCTTTGCGTATCATTACTTTCTGTTTCGATTGTACAATATTTTCCAGCTGACTTCTTGAGCCTTAGGCCGTATTATTAAATACAAAAAAGCCATAGGACTAATACTTTAGTCCTATGGCTTCATACCAATTATTTATCTTTTAAACTTTTCATAAACAATTCATCATTGACGATTTGCTCCAATAATCTTACCACATCATCCGGGTAGGCATATTGGCTGCATTCCTGCCGCAGTTTTAACAATGCTTTGTTATCATCGCCGTTTTCACTTACTAAAATACTGCCATAGCGGTCTAAAACAAAACTGATACCGGCCAGCTTTTCTAAATGGTATTCATTAATTTTTCTCTGCAGGGTTTCATCAACACCGTTCAAATAGCCGCGAATATACAGCAACAGTGGTTTAACCCATTTGTCCATTTTCAGCGGCTCTAAAAAAGTCATTTCATCCTCGGGGACAGTCCCCTTCTGTTTACATAAAGTAGCGATGATATCCTGTATCCGTACCAGCAGCAGTCCCTGCTCAGTTTCATTTTTAGATAGATTGAGATAGTCACACAGCTTACGGCAATAATGAAATTTGCGGTCAGCAACAACCACAGCTTCCGATGGTAAACACTGTTTCAGCAAAACATTCAGGCTCTCAATAACTGTGCCTCTGCTTTCCATTTCATCAAACATGCTTTTTTTACCAAATAAACTGTCTAAAATAGCATGCAGTTCATTGTAGTCCACAGGTTTTACCAAAAACTGGTCAGCGCCTATTTTATAGCCATGAATCCTGTCCGCAATATCATTAAGAACAGTAATCATTACCACGGGGATATGCTGCGTTTTTGTATTTTCTTTTAATTCCCTGCAAACTTCATATCCACTCATTCCCGGCAGCATGACATCAAGCAGGATAATATCCGGCAGATATCGTTCAGCTAAACTGATAGCATCTTTCCCCTGCTGGGCAGTAACAGTTTCATAGCCCCAGCTTTCAACAAAATCTTTAAACAAGTCCAGGTTTTTAATATTATCATCTACTATCAAAACAGTTTTCATTTACGCACCTCACCTTTCACTGTTTCTTCATTCCCTGCTGCAGCGGAATCAAAAAAATTACTTCCGTTCCTTCACCTAAAGCACTTTTTAAATAGACATATCCACCATGCATCTCAACCATCTTTTTTACCAGTGGCAGACCCAGTCCTGTACCTTCGTATTCACGGGTATAAGAACTGTCGACCTGTTCAAATTCCACAAATACTTTTTTCTGATCCTGCTCGGCTATACCTATACCATTATCGCGCACAATAAATTCGGCAACATCTTCACGCTTATAAACATAGATTTCTATCTGCCCGCCAGTTCCGGTAAACTTTACTGCATTTGATAACAGATTATATAAAATCTGTTTTAGCTTGGCCGCATCAGCTTCGATCATAAAATCATCAGGTTCAAATTTCAACTTTACTTTTAACTGTTTACTTGTCACATAACTTTTCACGTTTTCCACAGTCTGCAAAACAATTTCTTTCAAATAAAATTCGCTGTAATTAAGAGTCATTTTCCCGCTGGCGATCTTGGATATATCCAGAATATCATTGATCAGCTGCAGCAGATGAGTACTGCTGCTGAAAATATTAGCTACATATTTTTTCTGTTTCTGATTCAGTTCACCTAATATATCGTCCTTTAAAATTTCAGAAGAACCGATTATAGCATTTAGCGGAGTTCTCAATTCATGACTGATATTCGCCATAAACTGGGATTTCGCCACATCTACTTTCTTCAGCTCATTCAATGCCTCCTGTAAATATTTAGTTCTTTCCGCAACATTAAGTTCAAGCTGCTCATTGTTTTTTTGCAGTTCAAACGCCAGTTGCTTCTGTTGCTGATGCTCACATTCCAATTGCTCTAAATACAGTTTGCTCTCCTGTTTCCTAAGTTCTAACTGAGTTGTAAACTTTTCAAACATCTCCTGCAGCATAGCACCTTCGTCATCCTTTTTCCCATTAAGTATTGCTTTGTTACCAAAATTCTTTTCATAATAATCTCTAGTCAAATCGGTAACATGCACAATCGGACAGCTTATTTTTTCAGCCAGCAGCTGCCCTAAAATAAGCATGGCCCACAGACATAAGAAAAAAAGACCTAAGACATACTTATAATTATTACTGACAATTCCCGAAAATTTTTCTTCTGGGATGCCAATTCCTGCAACAGCGATTGGTTCATCAGCACTGTTAAAAATTTTCTGATCTAAAAAAACATGTATTTCATCATCGACATCCACTTTTCCAAAATACTGTTTATCGTCTTCCAAATATTTACCTGTTTCATGCGGGGCCCTGCTGCCGACAAAATTACTTTTAGTATCAGTCTGAATATTCGAGGCAATCCTTATCCCGTCAATGGAAAAAGCCAGAAATGAATTATCCAGATTTCTGCTGTAGCGCTCAGCAAAGTAGTTATCATTATTAAGTACATCACATAATACAATAGCTCCGATAACGTCGTTATCAGCAGATTTATCTCTGATCGGTACTACAACTATACCCATCAGAGCTTTATGCAGATACTCCTGCGCCCCCGGAGACTGGTTAAGTATTTTGATCGAAAAATTGTCATATTCAAATGAATCTTTAGTAAACAGTTCTTCAAGCCCGACAACTTCTTCTGATACATGCGTTTTCCCAAACAGCATGCTGCTGGCAGCCAGGATTTTAACAGCACTGCCATCTGGATATAACAGATAGGGAGAACTGCTTGCCAATATACGGTTCTCTCGATCTACAATAACTACATAGTCAAGATAATTAAAATTACGTTTTAAATTATTTAAAGCCATAGCAAGTCTGTTTCTATCATCATACATGGCTTTATTAATATCTGAATCACCTGCGAAAAGCAATCCTGCTTTTCTCATCTCGTCCATCCTGTTTTCCATATCATTACGAACAGTTTTCATCGCAACCTGTAAATAGTTGCGTTCATTCTCCTGGATCTGTCTGTCAAAAAAATGCTGCGTTGAAAGTACTAATAAAAGCATGGGTACCAATAGCAAAACCAAAACAAAAATACTCAGTTTTTTCTTTATGCTCATCTTCTTTGCCCCATTCGATTTTATTACGCATTAGGTACTATCCTGCAATACTCCAAAATCAACTGCATCCGATCTTTAATATCAAGTTTGCTCAGGATATTGCTGACATGTGTTTTTATGGTTTTTTCACTGATAAAAAGCTGTTCTGCAATCTGTTTATTACTCAATCCCTGACAGATAAGCATTGCTACTTCTGCTTCACGCCTGCTCAAAATACCGTTAAAAACATTTAGATCAGCTTCAGTTTTTTCCGCCCCAATATTTTCAACAACATTTAAATCAAAATTTACCAGAGCCATTGTCTGCACCAGCAATTCCCCTATCCGCTGCAGCTTACGCTGAGGCATTAAGGGTATATTATAACGTTCTATAATTTCCTGAGGCACTGTATGCGCCTCTGTAGCAATGCCACCGCCGTAGGCAATAGCAACCAGCTTGTTATTATAATAAACAGGGCACATAAAATACGTTAACCCCAAATAACACGTAAACAATTTTATCTGCTGAGTTTTTTTGAGAAAACACATTGATTTTTCTTTTTCCTGCTGACAGCGTTTTTTATTATTTTGAATTATCTGGTGACAAAGAAGACTTGAGTTTGACCACACTGTTAATGGAGTGCCTTCTAAATCAAAAAAGCATAAACTGATATTATCAACACGGGCAAAAGAATCCTGAAAGGTTTGTAATTTTTCCTTCCCAATAAATTTCAACCACTCCTGTGAAGAAAAAGTGTTGCGCATCATTTTCATCTCCTTAAGTACAACATCAAAACAACTATACGGCAGTGTAAAATGATTATATCGTTTCAATTGCCTTTTTACAACAAAACAAATATAATCTCAAAGAATTCCAAATACTTATATTGCATATTTATGCCTTTAATATCACTTACAAATATTTGCATACTTTGCACTAAAAAATCTTTAAAAGCATCCATATACCAACCATGTGAATATTTTCGGCTTATACTTATATTTTAATAGAAGTCTCTATCTGCAAATAGACTGCCAAAGTTAGAATTATGGTATTTATTTTACTCCTTAGGGATGATTATAGAAACAAACACCAGGCTATATTACAACCAAAGATGTATAAAATTACTCCTGCAGTTGTAATATTCGAGCATAATTTAAGAAATATTTGCTAAGTAAAAATAAAAACCACCCGTAAAACGGGTGGTTTTTACAAATACTGCCATACTTATCTGCTGCTATTTTTTTAATAAAAAAGCACTCACATAAGTGAGTGCTTTTAATTTTAAATTACATTGCTGCTTCTTCTACCGGATAAACACTGATTTGACGTTTGTCGCGGCCTTTACGTTCAAATTTAACACGGCCTTCGATAGTAGCGTAAATAGTGTAATCCTTACCCATACCAACATTGTTACCGGGATGGAATCTGGTACCACGTTGGCGTACGATAATGCTGCCGGCAGTTACCAATTGGCTTTCGTGAGCTTTAGTGCCCAAACGTTGAGCATTGGAATCACGACCATTGTGAGAGCTACCGGTACCTTTTTTATGAGCATGCAATTGCAGGATCAGTTTAAACATTGCGATTCACCTCCTGTATGTATGAATGCGAACGTACTTCGGATACTGCTCTGCTACTCCCAGCAAACCATATTCCATAGTTGCCAGAATAGCCTGAGTCAATTCATTCGGAGTATTATTCAAGTTTACTTCTAAAATGCCGTCTTCTTCATCTACGTGATATGACGGCTGACATTTCAAATGCTGTTCCAATCCAAGGATTGGTGTCTGCGTCAAAACAGAAACCGCCCCACAGACGATATCTTCGCCTGCTGCTGCAAAGCCTGCGTGACCGCTGACCTTATAGCCTGTTATCAATCCCTGTTCGTTCTTAAATAAATCTACTGTAATCATTGCTGTTAAGCTTCGATTTTAGAGATTTCAACTTTAGTGAACGGTTGACGATGACCTTGGCGTTTGCGGTAGTTGGATTTTGCTTTATATTTAAAAACAAAAATCTTCTCAGCCTTACCATGTTCAACAACTTTAGCAGTTACTTTAGCGCCGTCAACAACGGGTTTGCCGATTTTAACATCGCTGTCAGCAACAACAGTCAAAACTTCGTCAAAAACGACTTCACTGCCAGCTTCAACGTCCAATTTTTCAATGTTCAGAACATCGCCTTCGCTAACGCGGTATTGTTTACCGCCGGTTTTAATGATTGCGTACATCTATTTGCACCTCCCTTATGATAGACTCGCCAAATTCGGTACTCCTAAAGAGTTTACGGAACCTCTCTGCGCGGTTGGGGACAGACTTAATCAGTCTATACTCGAATATTTTATTACAAACGGCGTTATTTGTCAACACCGGTATTGTCTAAAATAGAAAAGGTTTCTATGTGCAGACCAGTATCTGCTTCTACCTTAATTTTACAGGCCAGTTCACGTTCCCACTGCCGCAGATCTTTAGCCCGCAGCCACTCTACCATCCAGGGATTGGCAGAAATCAAAATACTGCGTGATGCGCATGGCTTAGCCAGTAAAGTCCGCAAACGCCGTTTTATTTCCAATGCTACTGTTTCGCGTGATTGCACTCTGCCACCCCCCTGACAGATAGGACAGGGAGCATACAGAACCGTTGAAAGATTCTGGCGAGCTTTTTTTCTCGTAATTTCAACTAAATTCAAAACCGTAATATCCTGAACACGCGGCTTCATTTTATCATTCGAAAGCGCCTGCTGCAGCACATGCAGAATTTCCTGCTGATGCTCCTGCGTATGCATATCAATAAAATCTACAACTATAATTCCGCCAATATCCCGCAGTCTAAGCTGTCTTGCAATCTCGACAGCCGCTTCACGATTGATCTGCATAATAGTTTCTTCCAAATTTTCACGGCCGCTGTAACGGCCGCTGTTAACGTCAATAACAGTCATTGCTTCTGTATAATCAATTACCAGATAACCGCCGCAGCTCAAGTCTATCCGCCTGTCAGAAATAGTATCTATTTCCTCCCGCAGTCCATAGTACGCAAAAACATCTTCCTGCTTTTCATGCAGCAGAACCCGGCCCGTTGTACCTCCTGGCATGTTCTTCAGTAACTCGCAGACACGTCCATATACTGCTTTATCATCCAGGATAATTTGGGAAACATCATTTGTCAGATAATCACGTACGATCCGTACTGATAAGTCTAATTCCCGATACAAGGTTGCAGGAGCTTTTTCTACTTTCCCGCGTGCTTCTATGACACGCCAGTTAGCGCACAAATGCCTGATATCCTCAAGCAATGCTTCCTCACTGGCACCAATAGCCGCCGTACGAATAACGATTCCCATACCATCAGGCTTTGCTTCCTCAATAATAGCTTTTAAACGGTTTCGCTCCTCTTTATTCTCTATTTTATGCGAAACTCCAATATAATCCGCCAGTGGCAAAAGCACCACATAGCGCCCAGGTAACGTCAGCTCGCGTGTCGCGGAAGGTCCTTTGCTGCCCCTGGCATCTTTCGTTATCTGAACTAATATGGACTTACCTTCAGTAATATCATTACTTTCACCCAGATAAAGAAAGGCATTCTGCTGCAAACCAATATCAATAAAAGCCGCCTGAATGCCAGGAACAACATTATTTACACGCCCCTTAAAAATATTACCGACAAGATGTTTTTCACTGCTGCGTTCCACTAAATATTCCATCAGTCTACCGTTTTCAGTCAGACCCATACGTGTTTCTTCTGACGTAGCGCTGATAATGATTTTGGTTTCCATACAAAAGCCCCTCCTTTCCTGAACTATTGAATAGACTTGTCCATATGTTCCAACATCGGCAATCTGCGGCCATCAGCAGCTGCACGATACAGATCCAGTCTGGTGATATCTGCCTTTTCAACAGGCAGCTGCATTCCAAAATGCTGATTTAAGGTATTTAACAGATCTGCTGCTTTCATACTGCCATTAGGTGTAATACGACAGGAAAATTTTAACGTCAACATATCATTTTCCTGCTTTGCACATATTTCCGGTATATAAAATTTTACATCAATTTCTTTGATTTTGTTTCTAAGCTTTGGCGCTGCCTTAGCATAAACGATACTTTCTGCCGCGTTAAAAGCAGCTACGGCCTCAACATACTCACCGGAATAAGGCAGCACAACAAGATAATCTGCACCTCCGGCGGAAGCCATCAGCGCCGGTGCGTTGTTCGCAGTTACATCTGCGGCCATAATCTGAATACCGCGAGGTAAAGCCGCTGTCATCTTCTGCACAGCCTCGTGTACTTCCATCGGCTCAGCCAGTTCTATCTCTACAAATTCAGCCATACTGACAACGCCAACACCAAGCGCCGAAGCCAGAGAAAACTTTAAATGCGGATTAAAGCCTTCGGAATAAGCAGCAGGCAGTTTAGCGCGTCGGATAGCTCTTTCAATAGTCCGCACATATTCTAAATGGGAAATAAAACGTATTTCTTTCTCTTTAGTTATCTGCATCCTTAATTTCATACTAAGCCCTGCTCTTTCCAGTCGATTATTTTTACGCCCAGCTTTTGGCAAACACCGCAACCTGTACAGACACCGTGACGACAATCGTGGGTCAATTCTTCTGCCAGGGCTTTTTCATATTCCCTGCGCAGAAAACTGCGTGCTACAGCAGGCTGGATATGTTCCCATGGGAATAATTCATTAGCTCCGCGTTCGCGGCCTATATAGAATTCTTTGTTTAAACCTGCGTCCTGCAAAGCTTCCAGCCAGCGATCATAAGAAAAATGTTCGCTCCAGCCATCAAATTTGGCTCCGCGCTGCCAAGCCAGATATAAGGCTTTTCCTAAACGGCGGTCACCACGGGCAAAAACAGCTTCAAGCACACTGGTCACCGAGTCATGATACTGGAAGGTGATATTTTTTACTTTTAAGGCATCTTTCAATAAAAATTGTTTACGCCTTAGTTCAGCTATATCATCCTGCTGCACCCATTGAAACGGAGTATAGGGTTTGGGTACAAAAGAAGAAGCACTCACGGTTACTTTCGCACCGCGCCGACCTGTTACTTCCTGATATTTATATTGTACTGCCTTCGCCAATTTAGCTATAGCCAGTACGTCTTCGTCAGTTTCACCAGGTAAACCTATCATAAAATATAATTTTACCGATGACCAGCCTGCAGTAAAAGCAGCACCAACCGCATTCATTAAGTCTTCTTCTGTAACGCCTTTGTTTATCACGTCACGCATTCTCTGGCTGCCAGCTTCCGGTGCAAAAGTCAATCCGCTTTTACGTACAGCCTGCACTTCTTTCGCCAGATCTACAGAAAAACTGTCAATACGAAGAGATGGCAATGAAACACTAACCTTTTCATCTTTAAATTCTTCGATCATATCATGTATCATCGGTGCAAGACAAGAATAATCTGCCGTGCTTAAAGATACCAGTGAAATTTCGTTATAACCTGTATTATCCACCAGTTGGCGTGCCAGCTCCTTTAAAAGCTCCGGCCTGCGTTCACGCACAGGACGATAGACCATACCTGCATGGCAAAAACGACAGCCGCGGCTGCAGCCGCGAAAAACTTCCAGCATAATTCTGTCATGCACGATTTCTCCAAACGGCACGATCGGAGCTGTCGGATAATTAACCGTATTCATATCAGAAATAACTCTTTTTTCAACTGCCGCCGGCGCAGCATCACAATTAGCTACTACTGCTGCTACAGTGCCATCTTCATTATAAGCAACATCATAAAATGATGGTACATAAATACCTTTGAGCTTTACCGCACAGCGCAGGAAACCTTGCCGTCCACCAGGCTTACCTTCACGTTTCCATTTTTTATAAGCCTCCATCAGCTCGACCATAACTTCTTCACCTTCACCAACAACGGCAAGATCAAAAAAATCTGCCAGAGGTTCCGGATTATATACACAGGGTCCGCCAACAATAATAAAAGGATCTTTTTCTGTACGTTCCTCTGTTTTTACAGGTATACGGCCCAAATCAAGCATATTAAGAATATTTGTATAAGAAAGCTCATACTGCAAAGTAAAGCCAACAAAATCAAAATCCTGCAATATCTTTTCCGTTTCCAAAGTTCGCAGCGGAATAGCATTGGCTCGCATTTTTGCTTCCAGATCTACCCAAGGGGCGTAAACTCTTTCAGCAGCAACACCGTTTTCAAGGTTCAGGATATGATATAAAATTTTAAATCCCAGATAACTCATCCCAACTTCATAAATATCCGGAAAAGCCAGGGCGATACTTACTTCAGTTTCCTCCGGACTTTTTACAATACTGTTAAATTCTCCGCCTGTATAACGAGCAGGTTTCTGTACACTGCTGAGTATATCGATCGTTAATTCTTTTTCCATACTGTTCCTCCTCTAAAATTGCAGCTGCTGACGCCGCATATTGATGTTCAGCAGCAGCCCGGCCAACAGCATATTCGTAGTCAGCGAACTCACTCCATAACTCATAAACGGCAGCGGCACACCTGTAACTGGCATAATCCCAGCAGTCATTCCAATATTTACCAGCACATGGAACATAAACATGAAAGTAATGCCCACTGCCAGCAAGGTACCGAAATCGTCTTCGGCGTTCAATGCAATAGTCAGCCCGCGCCAAATAACGATCAAATATAATAATAAAATAATAAAAATACCAATGAATCCAAACTCTTCACCAGCTACAGCAAAGATAAAATCAGTATGATTCTCAGGCAGAAAATTAAGTTGGCTCTGCGTACCTAAAAACCAGCCCTTACCTGTCAAAAGGCCAGACCCAATAGCTATTTTTGATTGAATGACATGATATCCAGCCCCGAAAGGATCAAGCTCCGGATCTAAAAATACACGAATCCTGTTTTTTTGATATTCTTTTAAAATATGCCACAATGCAGGCATCAAAGCGATAAGCGCGCCGCTCATATACATCAGCCACCTGACCTTAAACCCGCTGATGAGCAGCATCCCAAGCAAAATTGCCATAAAAACCAGCGACGTACCTAAATCCGGCTGCTTCATAACCAATATAAAAGGTACAAAAGCATAAGCCAGCGCCGGCAAATAATCAGTGAAACTGTCAAGAGTTTCCAATCTTTTATTTAAAAACGCAGCCAGACAGACAATCATTATTGCTTTAGAAAACTCAGAAGGCTGAATACTGAGCGGGCCGATCTGGATCCATCTTTGAGCACCCAGCTGGCTGTGTCCTAAAAACATTACCGCTAAAAGCAGGATAATATTAAAAACATATAAGGGAGTTGCAATATCTTTAAGCAGCCGATAGTCGAAGCGCAACGAAAAAATAACCAGGGCCAAATCTATTGCTAAAAACAGACTTTGCCGTTCAACATGCCATGCTTTACCTGTCGTTACGGCAAAAGAATGAGTAGCGCTGGCAATCAGGCAAATGCCTATTCCAACCAACCCAAAAATAGCTATAACCAGCCACCAGTCCAAATTACGAAAATATCTATTTTGCTGCATTTGCTATCCTTTCCGCAGTTTCTGCTTACTTAACCGCTTGTGACGGTATCAGACCTTCTTCTCTAAACCATTCTTCAAACACTTTATATACAATCGGACCAGCTGAAGTAGAACCAAAACTGCCCTGCTCAACTACTGCCGCAACTACCAGTTCCGGAGCATCTGTAGGCCCATAGGCTACAAATAAACCATGATCGCGTCCATGCGGATTTTCTGCCGTGCCTGTTTTCGCAGCCATTGGCTTCGGCAAATTGGCAAAATAAGAAGCCGTTCCGCCAGGTTGTGCCACACCCATCAAACCCTGTTTAATCAGTTCAAGAGTTTTTTGTGATACCCCCAAAGCATATGGTTCCTGATGCTGACGTACTTCAAAAACACTTCCATCATTATTAAGGACTTTATCTACTAAATACGGTTGGTGATAAATACCACCTCCGGCGATGCAGCTCATCATCACCGCCATCTGCAGAGGTGTTGCAAGGTCTATCCCTTGCCCGATAGAAGCGTTAAAGGTATCACCCAGAGTCCAGTCCTCCCCTGTAAATATCTTGCGTTTATTTTCAGGTGTCGGAAGCAGCCCTGAAGCTTCACCCTCAAGTTCAATACCTGTTTTCCTGCCCATACCGAATTTGCGTGCAAAATCAACCAGATTATTGATCCCTAAGCGATTGCCCATTTCATAAAAATATACATTATCCGACATGCTTAAAGCCTGTTGAAAGTTAATCCACCCCAGGGCTTCTCCGCCGGCGTTGCCCATAGGGATAAGCCAGTGCTGACCGGAGTCAAAAATCAATTCTTCCGGTGTTACCTTGTCAAGTTCCAATGCCGCCGTACCCGTAATGATCTTAAACGTTGATCCAGGGGGATATTCGCCTGATATTACTTTGTTGCCCATAGGATAGTTAGGATCATTATTTATAACCTGCCAATCCTTTTCCGATATCCCATTTACAAAAAGGTTAGGATTAAACGCAGGCCTGCTTACCATAGCTCTTACCGCACCGCTGCGCGGATCAATCGCAACAATAGCCGCTGCTCTGGCGTTAGGGGCAATCCCGCTGGACCGCAGATATGCCAATTGCTCATCAACAGCTTTTTCCATAACCATCTGCAATTCTTTATCAATGGTCAGCTGCAAACTTTTCCCGGGTATGGGGTCACGCTGACCCAGTTGTTTAACAACATTACCGGCAACATCTACTTCCTCATCAAAGCTGCCGTCTATTCCGCGGATAACTTTATCAAAAGTTTTTTCAATGCCAAATTTACCAACAATACTACCGCCTGGCATCCCTTTATAGCTGCCTTCAGTAATATCATATTCACTGGCCTCGCCAACATAACCTAACGCGTGAACTGCCAGTTCTTTATACAAATAATTGCGGATTGGCTGTAATTCCAACAAAACTCCAGGTAACTCCAACCTGCGTTCTTCTATTTTTGTTACGATTTCAGGGGAAACATTGCTTTTTAAGCGGGTTGGCTCATAACTGTTTTGATTAGCTGCAATACGCTTTCTAATTTGGTCTTCCGGCATATTTAATATTTCAGACAATGTACCGATCACTTTTTCATTATCACGCTGCCCCTGACGCTGAAGTGCCACAGCATAACCAGGCAGATTATTAACTAATTCCTGCCCTTTATAATCAAAAAACAGGCCGCGCGGAGCAGTGATTTTTGTTCTGCGCAATCTGTTACCATCAGCCTGATTGCCATAATAATCGCCTTTATAAAGCTGCAAATAGGCCATTCTGCCGAGCAAAATTAAAAATATGCATACTGCTGCTGCCAGCATAACTTCCAAGCGGCGCGCGTATCTTTTGTTCAGCACAATTTGACCTCCTTTGTTTAATGCAATCCATCATCCAGTTCTATCCAGTTCTGCAGTCTTTCTGTCAGAAGATACAACGGAATTACAAAAATAATATTTCCCAGGCAATAAGCAAACGTATCCTGCAGTGCCAGCTCTAACAGTAAAACAGAAAATCCCTTAGCCATAATAACCTGCAGAATAAAATAACAGCCTCGCAAAGCAACTGTTATTGTAACAATCGCCACAATATTGTAAAACATACTGTCTTTAAATACCTTTTCTTTTGTATAGCCAACATAATACCCTATCGCAGTCCTTGTCAAAATATGAAAACCAAAAATACCACCGGTTAAAAGATCCTGCAGCAATCCTACGAAAAAGCCAGCTATCCCACCGGCAAATGCACCTTTCAGCATAGCCAAACAATAAATAAGCAAAAGCGGCAGATCAAATTTAAACCACTGATTTTGCGGCAAACTCATCTGTAAAGATAAACATAACAGAAACAGGACGGGCCAAATCAGTTTCCTCATTGTGCCTGTCCTCCTTCGGTATTACTATTTAATTTACCTGTTGCTGCTGCAGGGTTGCTATACCCGGTAACAACAAAAACTTCTTCTACTTTACTGCTGTCAACAGCAGGATCAACATCTGCGTTCAGTAAAAGTCCTGCCGCCTCTGGGCTGGTTTCTCTTACAGTACCAATTACCAAACCTGCCGGATGCCTGCCACTGAAACCGCTGGTAATAACAACATCACCTTTTCTTACATCCGCTTCCCTGGGTAAATGTTCCATTTCTAAAGGCATATTTTCCATGCTTCTTCCGCAGATAACACCAACCGCTCTGGAATCAGCCCTCAAAATACGTGCCCCGATCTTACAACGGCTGCTGGTAATCAGCATGACTTTAGCAGCAGCAGGATAAACTTCTTCTACCAGCCCTACGATACCATCACCCGTAACAACAGCCATCTCTTTATCCAGACCATCTGCAGAACCACGATCGATGATTACAACATCCTGTAAATCGCCCATATTCCGCCCCACAACTTTGGCAGGCAGTAATTTCTGTTCAGGCACGTGCTCTTTATATTGCAAAAGCTTTGTCAGCCGCTGGTTTTCAGCGTAAAACTCAGCCATAGCTATATTAGCCCTTCGCAATTCAGCATTTTCTTTTTTTAATTGCTCGTTTTCTGCTTCCATTGTCGTAATAGCTTCCAGCTTCTTTTCCAAAGAAGAAGCTGCGCCTGTAAACGTCTGAATACAACTGTTGACAGGACTTATTACTGCAATCACCACTCTATTCAACACCGGAAATCGTACTCTTCCTTCAACAGCCAACGCCATCAGAGCTACCAATGCTATCACAATCAGAAGCAGGCTCATATTTTTCTTACTCACAATAATAATTCAGCCTTCATTTATTATTAGATGCCATAAATCCTTTTTTATAGATATCTACATTTTCAACCGCAATACCAGTACCTAAGGCAACACAGGACAAAGCATCATCAGAAACATAGACAGGCATTCCTGTTTCTTTGCTCAGTAGACGGTCAAGATTACGCAGCAAAGAAGATCCTCCTGTCATAACGATACCGCGATCCATAATATCAGAAGCCAGTTCCGGAGGAGTTCTCTCCAGAGTATTACGTACGGCATCGACAATATTAGCCACCGGTTCACTCAACGCCTCGCAGATCTGGTTCGCATTAATAAGCAGATTTTTAGGCAACCCTGTCACGAGATCACGACCACGAATTTCCATTTCTGTAGCTTCTTCAAGTTCCATCGCAGTGCCAATAGTAATTTTTATTTCTTCTGCTGTCCGCTCACCAATCAACAGACTGAATGTTTTCCTGATGTAACGTACAATAGCATCATCCATTGCATCACCGCCGGTCCGGATAGAACGGCTGATAACGATACCACCCAAGGAAATAACAGCTACTTCGCAGGTTCCGCCGCCAATATCAACGACCATACTGCCGGTGGCTTCTTGTACAGGCAACCCTGCACCAATAGCAGCCGCCATTGGTTCTTCAATCAAATATGCTTCCCTGGCCCCAGCTTGTACAGTAGCATCAATAACCGCACGTTTTTCAACCTCAGTAACGCCAGAAGGAACGCCAACAACAATACGCGGACGGACTAAAGAATGTTTGCCAATTGCTTTTTTTATAAAGTATTTAAGCATCGACTGGGTAATATCAAAATCAGCAATAACGCCATCCTTCATCGGACGAATAGCTACGATATGTCCAGGAGTACGACCAATCATCTGCTTAGCTTCGGCACCAATCGCCAGCACCTCTTTATTCTCTCTGTCTACGGCAACTACTGAAGGTTCTCTGATAATAATACCTTTACCTTTAGCATGCACCAAAGTATTCGCAGTTCCCAAATCGATTCCCATATCATGAGCAAAACTTTTAAAAATACCAAACATTCTTCAACACCTCATTTATCTAAATAACCTTGCTCTCTAAAACTAAAAAATATTCCATCGCCAATTACCAGGTGGTCAATCAGCGGAATTCCCATAATTATCCCGGTCTCATTCAGACTACGAGTCAGCTCTTTATCTTCCTGACTAGGTTTAGGATCTCCAGAAGGATGATTATGTGCTACCAAAATGGCAGCAGCATGGTACAGTAACGCCGGGGCAAACACTTCCCGAGGATGCACAACCGAACTATTGACAGATCCTTCTGAAACTTGTTCCATTCTTATGACCTGATTTTTGCTGTCTAATAATAACACCAACAATTTTTCATGTTGTTCGTAACGCAATCTTGGCAATAAAATCTCAGCACCTTTTTGCGGAGACTCTATTTTTAACTTGACCTGACTTCCAGCTGCTGCAATACGCTTGCCTAATTCCAACGCAGCCAAAATTGTTGCAGCTTTTGCGGGCCCCAGTCCCTTGACTTTAGCCAGCTCTGCAACACTGTGCACACAGGCTATATTTTGATATAACCCACTTGAAGCAGTCAATTCTTCTGCAATTCTTAAAGCAGAACGCTTCTGGGTACCAGTACGTATTAAAATAGCTAAAAGTTCAGAATTACTTAACCCAGCAGCACCTTGCTGCATCAATTTTTCACGTGGTCTGTCATCCAGCGACAATTCTTTTATACACTGGCTCAAAAGCCCTTCACTCCAATTTGTGCCATCATTTGATACAAGCGGGTGAGCGGCAACCCCACGACGTTATTATAGCAGCCCTCTATTTTCTCAACTAAAACTGCACCACGTCCCTGAATTCCATAGGCTCCAGCCTTATCAAAAGGTTCGCCGGTCGCAACATAAGCATTAATCTCAATTTCTGATAAGCTTCTAAACCATACTTTAGTCTCTACTATTTCTACTAAATTCTGAGTCTTATAAAAAACAGCAACACCTGTCAAAACCCGGTGCACTCTGCCAGACAATTTCCGCAGCATCACGGCTGCATCATTGCTGTCAAATGGTTTGCCAAGTATTTCATTTTCCAAAACAACCATCGTATCAGCAGCAATCACAGGTATTTCGCTGCCAACTTGTTCAACAACAACCTGCCCTTTACCTAAAGCATTTACTGCTACCACTTTTTCAGCGTTATCTCCACTAACCTCATCAAAGGCGCTGGTATATACATCAACCTCTAACCCAATCTGACGCAATAATTCTAAACGGCGCGGAGATCCGGACGCTAACCTTACCAGCATCAGCTCATCTCCTATTTTTTTTCATTTTCATCTTCAGTATCATCAAAAACTATTGGGTCAGGTGCTTCTATTTCTATAACAACAGGCTGTACACCTTCACGTACTGCATCACGTTTAAAAATACGCGCATAATTAACAGAAACCAACAGCCAGATAACTACACCCAGCATCACAGGCATTGTCTTATCAATATCGAAAAATACAGCGATACTGTTTCCAAAAACAGCACCGGCAATCACTGACAATACAGGAAAGCCATACAATATCATCTGCATCTTACGTTTATTCATTTCCTGATATTCAACACCGACTACATCGCCAACTTTGGCATTGATAGGACACCAGGCTTCTAAATATTTAGGTATTTTTTCCCCTTTACTTTTATCTTTATCAAGCTTTATTTTCGCTCTTTCGCCATGCTTCTCAATCAATAATCCTACTAATTCAGCTCTCATTTCTGCCATAAATACTCTCCTTAATTATAGGCGTGTATGAAAACATACCAATAACCAAATCCAAAAATAACGCCGTAAATAGCGACAAAAATACCTACACCCTGCCATGTAATAGGATAGCCAAAGTTAATATATTCGCCAAAAATACCTCTTTTATTGAAAAAAGTGTATTTCATACGTCTTTTGAACCATTTTGCCTTATTTTCTGATCCAACTGCCTTAGCAATCATAAAAATATAAAAAAAAGCGCCAACGAAAACTTGAATGATACGAGCACAAATCAAAGAACTATCTACATTTACCAATGCTTCCATTGTTTTCATCCTTTCTCAATAACTCAATTTAAGTTTAAAAATTTATCAGGCATCTGTTTGCGCAGTTCGCGCAAAAATTTTTCGCTGCATTTAAAAATAATACCAGCCAGCCTTTTATTATCTTTACCTTCAGTAAACACTAACAAACGCTGTTCATTAGGATCTACTGAAGAATACCTGTGAATATAATGACGGATTTTAGTTTTCTTAAAAAAACTTTTGATATATTTATTGGTATAACTTTCAGTTTTAGTCAAATCCACTTTAAAACTGCGTCTAATTCCCACGCCATGGCTTATGACTTCCATCTCGCCATCACGTAGAATATATGTATACTTAAAAACAACACGCCATATCCACATCAGCAGAAATAAAATATTAAAGCCCCAACCTAAAGGGCTAAAATATCCTGTATTGACATAACGATACCCTTCATAAATCCATAATAAAACTATAACGGCCAAACCGCCATATGATATCTGCATTCTGCGATCACTGACTTGAGATTCTTCTCTATATATTTCGTTCAAACAAAACAATCCCTTCATTCTCTATTATCCAAGGACTGAACACACCTTTAGACCATTTCTTATTATAACAAATTTTTGCTATAAAGGATACACTCTAAAGCCGTTCCTCTAAAAAAATTCACAAAAACAAGTATTAAAAAACAGGCGTGATATACACGCCTGTTTTTACATAATTCATTTTATAAAATTTACTGTTTTTCCGAAGTAAATTTAATTACCGGGGAAGAAAGGCCATACGATAGGAATTACAACCAGGGATACGATAAAGGATACGATAACAAGACCGGTACCTGCTTTAACATAGTCCATAAATTTGTATCCGCCAGGGCCAAGAACCAAAGTGTTCGGAGGCGTACCTACCGGAGATGCAAATGCACAGGATGCTGCAACTGCGATAGCCATCAATACTGCTTTCGGATCAGCGCCAAGTTGTTTAGAAATCGCAACACCAATCGGGCACAGCAGAGCTGCAGATGCAGTGTTGGACATAAATTGTGTTAAAGCGCAAGAAAGGATAAACAAGACTGCAGTAACAACTAACGGAGACGGAGTACCGCCCATCAGACCTACGGTCCATTCAGCGATCAATTTACCAGCGCCGGTTTTGTCCATTGCAGTGGATACAGGCATCATACCTGCGAACAGGAAGATAGTTACCCAGTCAATAGAAGCATAAGCTTGTTTTTCAGTCAGGCAGCCAGTCAATACTGCAACTATTGCACCAATGATAGCGGCCATTTCTAAAGATACACCAGGAATGCCAATAGCCATAGTCAAAACTACACAAAGTAAAATTACTGCGGATACGATTTGTTTGGAAGCGGAAGTTTCGTTAGCTTCAACTTCTTGTTCAATCTCCTGATCAGCATCAATTTGTTTATTCGGAAGCAAATATTTGCCTAAGAACATCATGTAGAGCATACCAGCTAAAGTTACAGGAATACCAATCCAAGCATATTCAAAGAAACCAAATTGCTCTTTCATTCCAGCAGCCTGCAAAGCACCGTTAGCAATGATATTCGGAGGAGTACCAACCATAGTGATGATACCACCGAGACCGCAGGCAAATGCCAAAGGCATCAATTGACGGGAAGCGGGAATCTTTGCTGCAGAACAAATACCAAGTACAACCGGCAGCAGACAAGCTGCAGTACCAGTGTTGGATAATACGGCGGACAATGCGGCGCCAACAAGCATAATACCAAACATCAAACTGTTTTCACCAGTACCGGAAATTTTAACAATAGAAGCACCAATTTTTTGTGCAAGACCTGTATAAAACATAGAAGCACCAACAACGAACATACCTGCAAAAAGTACTACGGTAGAATTAGAGAGGCCGGAAAATACCTGTTTAGCAGGAATAAAACCTAACAGGCCGCACGCGATAGCGCCGCCCATAGCCGTTACTGCAAGCGGGATGAGTTCGGTTACAAATAACAGAGCAATAACAGCTAACATAATAAGACATTTTACTGCTTGAGACATGAGAATCCTCCTTCAAAAAGTTAAAAATGTTTTAAGGAAGTAACAAATTACTTCCTATTATATATGTAAGCTAGAATGATTAAATTTGCTATTTTTTGCATATTATTAAAAAACTTATCTTTAGTTACAAAATTGTTAACAAAATTTAATTAACAGCTTACAGTAACAAGTGTAACAGATAAGCCAATTTTTTTCAATATTTTTTCACAATTTTCGTATAACAAAAAAGTTCAAAAACTGTTAACTGTCTTCGTTATGCATATTTATACTATTTTGATACTTTTTGACAATTTTTTATTCATAGCTAAAACATAAAAAAACAGACGTGATAGTTATCACGTCTGTTTAATTTATTGCTCTTATAATAATACTTTCGTCTATCTTCCTAACAAATTATTTGCCGGGGAAGAAAGGCCATACGATAGGAATTACAATCAGGGATACGATAAAGGATACGATAACAAGACCGGTACCTGCTTTAACATAGTCCATAAATTTGTATCCGCCAGGGCCAAGAACCAAAGTGTTCGGAGGCGTACCTACCGGAGATGCAAATGCACAGGATGCTGCAACTGCGATAGCCATCAATACTGCTTTCGGATCAGCGCCAAGTTGTTTAGAAATCGCAACACCAATCGGGCACAGCAGAGCTGCAGATGCAGTGTTGGACATAAATTGTGTTAAAGCGCAAGAAAGGATAAACAAGACTGCAGTAACAACTAACGGAGACGGAGTACCGCCCATCAGACCTACGGTCCATTCAGCGATCAATTTACCAGCGCCGGTTTTGTCCATTGCAGTGGATACAGGCATCATACCTGCGAACAGGAAGATAGTTACCCAGTCAATAGAAGCATAAGCTTGTTTTTCAGTCAAACAGCCAGTCAATACGCAAACGATTGCGCCGATAATAGCTGCCATTTCCAAAGAAACGCCCTTGATGCCGATAGCCATAGTCAAAACTACGAGCAACAGGATAACGCCGGAAACTACTTGTTTAGAAGCAGAAGTTTCGTTAGCTTCAACTTCTTGTTCAATTTCCTGGTCGGCATCCAATTCAGCTTTCGGAAGCAGGTATTTACCTAAGAACATCATATAGATGATACCAGCTACTGTTACAGGGATACCAATCCAGGCAAATTCGAAGAAGCCAAATTTGTCAGCAATACCAGCAGCTTCCAAAGCGCCGTTAGCGATGATATTCGGAGGAGTACCAACCATAGTGATGATACCACCGAGACCGCAGGCAAATGCCAAAGGCATCAATTGACGGGAAGCAGGGATTTTAGCTGCAGAGCAGATACCCAAGGCAACCGGCAGCAGACAAGCTGCAGTACCAGTGTTGGATAATACAGAAGACAAAGCAGCACCAACAAACATTAAACCAAACATCAAGCTGTTTTCACCGGTACCGCAGAAATGAACTACAGTATTACCGATTTTTTGTGCAAGACCTGTGTAGAACATGGCTGCACCTACTACGAACATGCCTGCAAAGAGTACTACGGTCGAATTAGAGAGACCAGAAAATACTTGTTTAGCAGGGATAAAACCTAACAGGCCGCACGCGATAGCGCCGCCCATAGCTGTTATTGCAAGCGGAATGAGTTCGGTTACAAATAACAATGCAACAACAGCCAGAAGAATGAGACATTTTACTGCTTGGGACATTATAATTCCTCCTTTTAAATTAATTTTATATACAGCGCGTTCGGGGCGCGTATATCAAAATAAAGAGAATTTTGTAAAAGATCCTTAGCATTGCTTTCTATGAATTTTCTTGCAACACCTTATGCTTCATTATACCACTATGCACTCAAATTTAAAAGTGTAAGTTTTATTTAATTTACAGCTTTTTTGACATTAAGGTATATTAATATAATACAATAATACTATTTTTACAATATTTAAGATTCTTTGTCCACTCAAAAAACATTATTCAAAATAACCAAAAGAAAAATTAATGTTTTTATCTTGGTTAACCAGCTTCAGGACTGCATTATTACTTGAAACTATAAAGAAAGCTTGTACTTCTCTTTACTACAGCATAATGATTTGCTTTATATTTTTCTTTTTCCAAAAAAAATAGGTGCACGATAAAGTGCACCTATTTCTGTTTATACTATAAATTATTTGACAGGTCCAATCATTGCAAGCATTGCACCTGCAGCTACTGCGGTACCGATAACACCAGCTACGTTCGGGCCCATAGCATGCATGAGCAGGAAGTTAGCAGGGTTAGCTTTTTGACCAACGATTTGAGATACACGTGCTGCCATCGGAACTGCGGATACACCAGCGGAACCGATAAGAGGATTGGTTTTACCACCATCCAGAATGCACATGAGCTTACCAAATACAACACCGGCAAAAGTACCAGCTGCGAAAGCGATCAAACCAAGAACAATGATCAAAATAGTTTGATAGTTCAGGAAGGATTCAGCTTTCATAGTCAAACCTGTACCAGTTGCCAGCATGATCGTTACAATGTTCATCAAAGCATTTTGTGCAGTATCGGAAAGACGATCCAAACAACCAGCTTCTTTGAACAGGTTACCCAACATCAGCATACCAATCAAAGAGCATACAGGCGGAAGCAACAAGCTGATAACGATAGTAGTAACAACCGGGAATACGATTCTTTCAAAATGAGAAACCGGACGCAGTTGTTCCATAACGATTTTACGGTCAGCTTCAGTAGTGCAAAGTTTCATAATAGGAGGTTGGATCAAAGGAACCAACGACATATAAGAATATGCAGCTACTGCGATAGCACCTAACAGGTTAGGAGCCATTTTTGCAGCCAGGTAAATAGCAGTCGGGCCATCAGCGCCACCGATAATACCGATAGCGGATGCTTCTTGCACGGTAAATCCGAGCATCATAGCGCCCAGCAAGGAAATAAATACACCTGCTTGAGCTGCAGCGCCCAAAAGCAAAGTTTTCGGGTTTGCAATCAACGGACCAAAGTCTGTCATTGCACCTACGCCTAAGAAAATCAAAGGCGGGAAAATTTCATGGTGAATACCATAAAGAATTACCTGCATAACACCCGGTTGATCTTCGAAACCGGTTTTAGGAACGTTTGCCAGCAAACAGCCGAATGCGATCGGAGACAGCAGCAATGGTTCGAAGCCTTTACCAATAGCAAGGTACAGCAGAATGATGCCAACAAGCATCATGATAGCATTACCCATGGTGAAAGCGGAGAAACCGCTGTCATTCCATACGGATTGTAAAGCAACTACAAATGCTTCCATAATTTCCTCCTACAAATTTTTTAGTTGAGAGACCTTTTCAAGGTCTCTCAGCTTGTTTGTATTACATTACGATCATAACGTCGCCGGTACCAACAGTTTGACCTGCGGAAATACGGACGTCAGAAATGGTGCCGTCAGCCGGAGCCATGATCTCGTTTTGCATTTTCATTGCTTCGAGAATCATCAATACGTCGCCGGATTTAACTGCGTCGCCAGCTTTAACTTTTACTTCGAGAACTTTACCAGGCATAGGAGCAGAAATGGTTGCAGAGCCAGCAGCAACAGGTTTTGCAGCCGGAGCCGGTGCAGCAGCTTTAGGAGCGGGAGCAGCGGCAGGTGCCGGTGCAGCTTTAGGAGCAGCAGCTTTAGGAGCTGTTGCAGCAGCGCCGCCCATATCTTCAACTTCTACTTCATATGCAGTGCCGTTAACGGTAATGGTATATTTTTTCACAGGGAATACCCTCCTTCAAAATTGTTTAAAATATATTAAACTTAAGTGTTGCTAAAACCTAACTTTGTTTTAGAAGCATTCTTTACGTACGCTAATTGCTTCAATACGAGCATTCTGTGTCCAGCCAGCTTCGGGCAGACGACGTACATAAGCGATATCTTCTGCAGAATGGCCAAGAGCAGCTACAGCTGCTGCAATAACAGCAATTACTTCACTGTCATCCTGCA